>Ga0209724_1000981_pt1 | contig 26917 bp, 22 predicted proteins | sample grotaG_FD_184143 | JGI IMG/M metagenome (GOLD analysis project Ga0209724, IMG submission 184143) | Glacier valley bacterial and archeal communities from Borup Fiord, Nunavut, Canada, to study Microbial Dark Matter (Phase II) -... | ecosystem: Environmental > Aquatic > Freshwater > Ice > Glacier ...
GGACGAATTTGCTTCAGTTGTGGGCAAGGCGGTATAGTTCATTTGGCTCTCCTTTGGTTTGATTTAAGCTTGAAAACTCAAATCTTACCAAAGGTCAGCCTCTTTTGTCTAAACGCATTTTCCCTGGGGCCAAAGGTCGGAATCCTGACAAACAATTCCAAATATGCTAGACTTTGGTAAAACCAAAAATCCAATAACCAACAACCATTCCGACAACCGAGAAGGAGGATATAAAATGGCGCAACCTAAAGTCTACCGCACCGAGTTAACCCCCCTGACCTTTTTACAACGGAGTGCCCGTCTATTGCCGGATAAAACGGCTATCGTGCATGGTGAACGCCGTTATAGTTACCGCCAGTTTGAGGAACGGGTAAACCGTTTGGCCTCCCACTTGCGGGCGGACGGTTTGCAGAAGGGCGACCGGGTGGCCTTTTTATGTCCAAATACCCCTCCGTTGCTTGAAGCCCACTATGCTGTCCCGGCGGCGGGTGGGATTTTGGTAGCAATCAATACCCGGCTCAGCCAGCCAGAAATTACTTATATTCTGGAACATTCCGGGGCGAAATTCTTATTTGTAGATTACGAGCTGGAAAAGCTGGTGACGGAAGAAGCCGCCACTAATCTACAGGTAGTGCGAATTGCTGATACTGGCCTTCCCGGCGACCCCTACGAGGATTATCTGGCGGCAGGTTCACCCGAAACGTTAGTAAGTTGGTTGGAAGACGAGGAAGATACTATTACTATAAATTACACCTCCGGCACAACTGGCAAGCCTAAAGGGGTAATGTTTACTCATCGGGGAGCCTATCTTAACGCAATGGGTGAGGTCATCGAAACTGGCATGGGTTTTGACTCGGTTTACCTGTGGACACTACCAATGTTCCATTGCAACGGCTGGTGTCATACCTGGGGTGTAACGGTGGTGGCAGGGACGCACGTTTGTCTACGGAAGGTAGACCCCGATTTAGTCTGGGATTTATTTGAGGCCGAAAAAGTTACCCACTATAGTGGCGCACCTACCGTTCAGATTACATTGGTCAATCACCCCAAAGCACGGCGGATGGAGCGAGAGATTACCGTGACGGTAGCGGGCGCACCCCCTTCGCCAACCATTATCGAACAGCTCAAACAGTTAAATTTCAAACCGATTCATGTTTATGGCCTGACCGAAACCTACGGGCCAATTACGGTTTGCGAATGGCATCCCGAATGGAATGAACTTACTTCTACCCAACAGGCTCAGTTGTTGGCACGGCAGGGGCAAAGTTATATTGGGGCAGACGAGGTGCGGGTGGTAGACGAAAATATGCAGGATTTGCCCCACGATGCTCTAGCGATGGGCGAGGTTATCATGCGGGGTAATAATGTAATGAAGGGCTATTATAACCAGCCGGAAGCCACTAGCGAATCTTTCCGAGACGGTTGGTTTCACTCCGGCGATTTGGGAGTGCGTCACCCTGATGGTTACGTGGAATTGCGCGATCGCAAGAAAGATATTATTATCTCCGGCGGTGAAAATATTTCGACGATTGAGGTTGAGCAAGTGATTGCCCGCCATCCTGCCGTGCTGGAATGCTCGGTGGTGGCTATCCCCGACGAGAAGTGGGGCGAACGACCCAAAGCATTTGTCACCCTTAAACCGGGTGCAATCGCTACCGAGCAGGAAATTCTTGCTTTCTGTCGCGAGAATCTGGCTCACTTCAAATGTCCGGCGGCAATAGAGTTTGGTGATCTGCCCAAAACTTCCACCGGGAAAGTTCAGAAATATGTCTTGCGCGAAAAAGAGTGGTCGGGCAAGGCCAAACGGATACAGTAGGCAACCTAACCCCCTAGCCCCCTTCCCTATAAAGGAAGGGGAAATTTCGTAGGGGCGATTCGCGAATCGCCCTAAAAGAAAGGATTTTTGATGACCCTCCCGAACTGGATTGAAACAGTACAGCATGATGGCTCGCCCAAATATGTGATTGGCGATAATTTTAGTCTGGGCGAAACTGTAACCTTGAGGTTGCGGGTGGGTTTGGCGGCACCCATCGAGCGGGTCTATTTGCGTACCTGCCCGGATGGGGAACAGGCAATGGTCTTGATGAAGGCTACTGAAGCTGAGGCGGGCTGTAGCTGGTGGGAAGCCAAACTGAAACTGGATATGCCTCGCACGCACTACCGCTTTTTCCTAATGACGGCGGAAGGGGGTTGGTGGTTTAGCGCGGTGGGAATGACCCGTTATAACCCACCTGACCATAATGATTTCAAGGTTTTGGCTGGGTTTAAAATGCCGGATTGGGTAAATGGGACGGTTTTTTATCAGATTTTCCCTGACCGTTTTGCCGATGGCGACCACACTAATAACGTAACCGAAGGGGAATATCTCTGTCACGGTATACCAGTTAAGGCTCGTCAGTGGGGAGAACCACCCCGGCCCGGTTTTCAGGGTGGTAGTGCTGAATTTTATGGCGGGGATTTAGCGGGCATTACCCAACGGCTGGATTATCTGGAAGAATTGGGGGTCAACGGCATTTACCTGACCCCGGTTTTTACTTCGCCCAGCAACCATAAATATGACGTGGAGGATTATCGGCGGGTTGACCCTCATTTTGGGGGCGATGAAGCCTTGATTGGGTTGCGAGAGGCCACCAGAGCGCGGGATATGCGCCTGTTACTGGATATTGTGCCAAATCACTGTAGCGCGTCCCACCCCTGGTTTTTGAAAGCCCAGGCTGACCCCCAGGCTGAAACCACCGAGTATTTTACTTTTCATCAGCACCCGAACGATTATGAATCGTGGTTAGGGGTGCGTAGTCTACCCAAATTGAACTATCGGAGCGAAAAGTTACGGGAGGAAATGTATCAAAGTGCCGGGGCGGTTATGCGCTACTGGTTACAACCACCCTTTAGTATTGATGGTTGGCGGGTTGACGTAGCGAATATGATGGGTAGGCAGGGCGAAACTCAATTAGGCCATAAAATTGGGCGGGGAGTGCGGCGGGCCATTAAAAGTGAGTCAACGCAGGCATATCTGGTCGGTGAACATTTTCATGATGGCACTTCTCACTTGCAGGGCGATGAACTGGATGCCTGTATGAACTACCAGGGGTTTACTTTCCCGGTATGGCAGTGGTTGGCCGGCTATGATATGTCGGCGATTCATAAGCGGGAATATTCTGACCCAATCCCGATGCCCACCAAAGCATTAGCCGCACAGTGGCGGGATTTTATGGCGGCGATTCCCTGGCAAGTGGCAAACCAGCAATTTAACCAGCTTGGTAGCCATGATACCCCCCGTATTTTGTCTATCGTGGGCGAGGACAAGGCTAAAATGCGGGTGGCGGTTACTTTGCTCTTTACTTTCCCCGGCGTACCCTGCCTTTATTATGGCGATGAGGTGGGGCTGACGGGGGTGGGCGACCCTGATAACCGCCGCACTATGCCCTGGCAGACCGAGGAATGGGATACGGAGTTACGGGAATTTTATCGAACCCTAATACATTTTCGCCGTAGTTCTAATGTTTTGCAGCAAGGCGGTTTCCAGATTATTTATGCTGCGGGTGATACTCTGGCTTTCCAGCGCGAGACCGCCAACCAAAAACTGTTGATTGTAGCCCGTCGCGCCGATGATGGCTTAACCCGTTTGCCCTTGTTGCCCACCGCCCTTACCGATGGCACTCGTATGCGGGAATTATTATCGGGCCACGAAGAAGTAGTGGAAGATGGACATTTATCGCTAATAAAACTCCCGGCAATAGGCGGGCAAATCTGGCAAATTCTATAGTCAAAAGTCGAAGGTTAAAAGGAGATAGAATAAAGCATTTGTAGGAGGCTGCTCCGTCAGCCGATGGTTATCGCAGCACAGAACCTGCTCCTATAAGCGATTTTGATATAGGTTCTAAAAGTAATTTAACAGAGGAAATTATTAATCTTTTTGAAATATTGTCTTGTCATACTGTATTAAAGCGATTAGGACCAAACCAATCTGTCCCGGTATTTTTGCGACAGGAGGTTACTAGCCAATGATACAGGAAGCATCTAAAAATAGTGGGGTTACGCCCCGAACCAAACCCCTGCTACGAGGTTGGTCACATGCTGGGGCAGCTATCACAGTTCTACCTCTGATAGTAGCATTTTGTTTGCAAAGCCATACCGATATACCTCGTCTTTTCTCCTTATTAGTTTTTAGCCTCAGTATGTTGGCTCTTTATTCGGTCAGCGCTATTTATCATATTTTTAATTGGCGGGGTTCCTGGCACAACTTCTTCCAAAATTTTGACCATGCCAACATATTCTTACTGATTGCCGGGACTTATACCCCGATTTGTTTTAATGTGTTGGGAGGTTGGCAACGGCTGGCCTTTATGTTGCTAATCTGGCTGCTGGCGGTGGTAGGGGTCAGTTTAACGATTTTCACCAATATCAATCGGCTGGTTAGGACTATTATTTATACCGGGATGGGTTGGCTGGGGCTATTGTTGCTGCCTTCAGTAATTGGCACTTTGCCAGGGTTGGCAGTGGTGATATTTATTTTTGGTGGTGTACTTTATACTTTAGGTGGAATAGTTTATGCCACTCGCTGGCCCAACCCTTCCCCCCGCTTTTTCGGTTTCCACGAGATTTTCCACCTGTTTGTGGTAGCGGCTGGCTTAACATATGTTATCGGCATTTGGTTGTGGGTTATGCCCTTCCCCAGAGTTTAATTCCAAAATTCGCATTACTTAATTATTTACTACAAAGACACAAAGTTCTTTGAAGGTAGTAGTGACTTTAGTCGCTTCTTCGCCTATTGGGTAGGGGTGGGTTTCCCCCCTGAACACAGGAGGGACAGGTCAACCCACCCGGATGGGTCACAGACCCACCCCTACAACTAAACCCTACTGATCAAGACTTGATACTATTGGGCATCCAGAGCGGCGAATTGTTCATCGGTCAACTCGATTTCTGCGCCTTTAAAATTTTCTTCCAGGTGAGATACTGAGCCAGTCCCAGGAATTGGCAGTATAACCGGGGAACGGCGTAATAACCAGGCTAAGGCTATCTGGGCCGGGGTGGCATCGTGAGCGTGGGCAATTTCGTCCAGCTTGCTACCGGGCTTTGCCAACTGCCCCACCGCCAGGGGGAACCAGGGAATAAAGCCGATTTGCTCTTGCTGGCAGACATCTACCATCTTTTCCCAGCTTCGGCTGGTCAAGTTATAAAGGTTCTGAACAGTAACCACTTTTATCATCTTGCGGGCCTTTTCCAGTTGCCCCGCATCTACTTCTGAAAGCCCGATGTGGCGAATTTTCCCTTCGTTTTGCATATCAGATATTACTCCCAGCGATTCTTCTGCCGGGATTTTAGGGTCAATGCGGTGTAACTGGTAGAGGTCAATATGGTCAAGGCGCAAGCGTTTGAGGCTGCCTTCCAGTGCCGAGCGCAGATAAGTGGGATGTCCGTTGGGTGTCCAGCTATCCGGCCCACTGCGGGTCAAGCCCCCTTTGGTAGCAATTACCAGCTCTTTAGAGTAAGGGTAAAGGGCTTCGGCAATTAGTTCTTCGCTAACATGCGGGCCGTAAGAGTCAGCGGTATCAATGAAGTTAATACCAAGTTCAAGACTGCGCTTTAACACCGCCAGAGCTTCGGTACGGTTTTTGGGTGGGCCCCAGATGCCAGGGCCAGTAATTCGCATTGCCCCAAAACCCAACCGTCGCACCTTGAGGTCGCCACCAATCAGAAAAGTATCGTCCAAAAATCTGGAATCAGCCATAAATAGAAATTTTCCTTTCGTTGTTATCTTCGTCACTTAATTAATGTAGTCTACCTAAGTAGTTAGGGCAATAGTTTGGCGGGTACAAACGGTTAAATAAAAGGGTAGAAAGCTCAGCGGGTTATTATTCTTTACAATTATTAAGTAAATTCTTCATACTCTTTTTATACCTTTGTAACTTCTTTCAGGTATATTGAATAGTGAACTATCACGCGATAGATTATTGAGGGACAGAGCCCTCTCATACAAAGGGCTGTTATGGCGAAAAGAGTTTCGGGGTTTAATCGAGCGCGACTTATAACCCATTTGCTGATGGTTATTTTTAGCATCGCGGGCTGTGAACTGGCTTATGTATATGCGCCCAACAGTACCTTCAGCGAGGCATTAACCATCGGATTAGGCTATGTGGGCTTGATTCTGTTGGCGGTGACTTTGCTGATTGGCCCTTTAAACCTTTATTGGAAGCGGCGGAACCCGGTTAATATTGATTTGCGGCGAGACATCGGGATTTGGGCTGGGATTGCGGGGGTTTTGCATGTTATCTTCAGTTTGCAAATTGACCTGACCGCCGATATTTGGGGTTACTTTTTTAACCCGGACGCGGCTGGAATTCAACCCCGTTCTGACCTTTTTGGCCTTAGTAACTATGTAGGTCTGCTTGCTACCCTGATTCTGGTGGTGCTGCTGATAACATCCAACCAGTTGTCGTTGCGCTGGCTCAAAGGGAAACGCTGGAAGTTGATCCAACGCTTTAACTATCCTCTGATGGCCCTGGTACTAATCCATACTATCGGTTATTTAGTTTTGAACCTGCGTGAGTCCTTTTTCTACTATGGCGTGATTGGAACGAGTTTGTTGCTATTAGCCGCCCAACTGGTGGGGGTCGGGGTAACACTACGTCGGAATCAAAAACGCTGGGCCAATGTCAATACAGACAGGTCATTGGTATCAGAACTACCCTTGCCCGTCACCCAAATCAGACCACAAGAAAGTGGGGTGGGGCGGCGCAAATTCCTGATAACGGCTGGGGCATTGGTTTTGGGTGGTTTTGAGGTTGGAATAGCAATAGGTCAACAATTCGGCAATAAAAAGAGCTTTCCTGATTCTACATTAGCAGACCTTCCACCTGCTCCTCAAGCCACCACTAACGAAGCTCTGGCTACATCTACCCCAGTTACGGTTTCCAACCTGGGCGAACCAACCGCCATTCCAAATCAAGCGACTCCCAAAGCCCTCGCCCCAACCTCAACACCCGTAGCCTCAACCTCTAAAGGTCTGGTGCTGGCAACCAAAGCCAACTTGAAACCGGGAAACGCTATTAAATTTACCACTCCTGATACTGGTCAAGGGGCGTTTTTGGTTTGTGAGGCTGATGGCTCGTTCAAGGCTTTTAGCAGCGAATGTACCCACCGCCCCTATGAACTGGTTTTTGATGGACAACATCAAGCCCTGGTCTGCAACCTTCACGCCGTACCCTTCGACATAAAGACGGGTGCACCATTACGCATCCCTGCCCGTACTGCTCTGCCCCGCTTTGCCGTTCAGGTGGATGCTGCGGGCAACGTAATCTACAGCCACGCTTGATGTTAGGAATTAGTTATTAGTTTTGTAATTACTCAGTCCTATGACGAAACTGGCTTGTTTCGGGTTTCTGATATACTAAGCCGCATGAAATTACCCTGCCACCTGATTTTGCGAAGCCCTCAATAGTGATGCAGAGGCTCGCCGCTTCTTCGATGGTTTGGCCTATAGTCACAAGCTGCGCCACGTACTAGCAATCGAAGAAGCCAAAACCACGGAGACTCGGCAAAAACGCCTTAGCAAAGTTATTAGCATGCTGCGGGAAGGCAAATCTTAGGGGGTATGGGTGGCTTTTAACTTATATTGTTGTGCCGAAAAAGGAGAAGTTATTAGAATGACTAAGGGACAAGACCCGCCAGAAAACGACCTACCACCGAAGTTATCCCAACCAGCGAAACGGGCTTTATTTGGGGCTGGTTACTTTCGACTTGAGCAGTTAGCTGAAATTAGTGAAGCGGAAGTTAAACAATTACATGGCATTGGCCCAAACGCCCTTGAACAACTTCGCCTTGCACTTGCTAACAGAGGTTTATCATTTGCTGATAGGAAACCAACAAAAGCTGAAAACTAGAGATATATTTCCTGTGTATAGTTGGCGGTTATCAGACCAGGATGAGACCAGAAGGAGGGCCTTTTAATGAACAACGGCGGGTTGTCGAAAGCTCGGCTAGACCAAATGCATAATATTATGAATGGCTATGTGGAGCGGGGCGAAGTGCCGGGTATTGTTACGCTGGTTAGCCGAAGGGGTGAGATGTTTGTGGATGTTATAGGCGCGAAAGCCGTTGATAATAACGACCCTATGCATCGCGATACAATCTTCCGCATATCTTCTATGACCAAACCAATTACGGCGGTAGCAACGATGATTCTGGTTGAAGAATGCAAGCTCCGGCTGGATGATAATGTAGAAAAATGGTTGCCTGAATTAGCTGATCGTAAAGTTCTAATGCGCCTCGACGGGCCGCTTGATGATACCGTACCAGCCAATCGCCCGATTACGGTGCGCGACCTGCTTACTTTCACCCTGGGTTATGGCGTTATTATGGCCCCGCCCGATACCTACCCAATCCAAATAGTTATGAGCGAGGAATTGCTTGGTCAGGGGTTACCTAGCCCAACTACCCCACCCGCCCCCGATGAATGGATTCGCCGCCTGGGGAAGTTGCCACTCATGCATCAACCCGGTGAGAAATGGATGTATAACACGGGTACGGATGTGCTGGGGGTTTTGATTGCTCGAGTTTCAGGTCAGCCATTTGAAACCTTCTTGTACCAACGTATTTTCGAGCCTCTTGGCATGAAGGATACCAGTTTTAGTGTACCAGCAGCAAACATTGAGCGGCTGGCAACCAGTTATTTGACTAATTTTGAAACTGAGGCTCTTGAAATTTATGACGCGCCTGTTGGTGGACAATGGAGCCAACCACCGGCCTTTCCCTCTGGTAGTGGGGGATTAGTCTCAACCGTTGATGACTATTTAGCTTTCGGTCAAATGATGCTGAACAAGGGCAAATACGGCAACCAGCGTATTTTGTCCAGACCTTCGGTAGAAATCATGACTACCGACCAGCTAACACCTGAGCAGAAAGCAGCGTCCGAAAATGCTTCTGTCATCCTTGACAATCGCGGTTGGGGGTTCGGCTTGTCGGTAATAACTCAGCGCGATAATCTAGCGGATAGTGTCGGGAAATTTGGTTGGGATGGTGGAATGGGCACTTCCTGGTATTCCGACACCAAAGAGGAAATGGTCACAATTCTGATGACCCAGAAAGCTTGGACTTCCCCGCGAGCCAACGAAATTTGTTTGGATTTCTGGACGTTAGCCTACCAATCAATCGAAGACTGATGAATTTAGCAACCAAGCGACCTGACAACTGAGGTAAATATAAATGTGCAGAAATATCAAACCACTTTATAACTTTGAACCACCCGTAAATGAGGATGAGATTCGGGCCGCTGCTTTGCAATTTGTCCGCAAGGTTAGCGGTTTCAACCAACCCTCCAAAGCCAACGAAGCGGCTTTTATTGCGGCGGTTGATGAAATTGCAAAAATTTCTCAACAACTTCTCAGTTCACTTGAGACCAACGCCCCACCGAAAAATCGTATTGAAGAAGCGGTAAAGGCTCGCGTTCGTTCGGCCCAAAGGTTTCCCAGGTGAGCGAAGGGGCCGTTTAACCCCGGCCTTCAGCACTACATCCTTATCTCCAGGCACCAGCTTACGATTCTGGCACACTCCTACTTCCCATTTTTCAAAGGCATTTTCCCTAAAATTAAGACCGTTCGTTATTGACAAAAAACAGCCCAAAAGTTACACTAACGGGCATTCAAGGCTGAATACTCCCGTTCAAAATTTAACCAAAAAGGCTTTGCAATGGGCAAAATAATCCTGCAACGTCTGGGGCAGGCCCTGCTGGTAGTAATTGCTGTCAGCATATTGAGTTTCCTATTAATTTTCCTTTCTGGCGACCCGGTGGCTTCCCTAATACCCCTAAACGCCCGACAGGAAGATATAGATAATATTCGCCACCAGTATAATCTGGATCAACCCATTTTTATTCAATATTTTCTCTTTTTAGGGAAAGCGATTGGTGGAGATATGGGCGAGTCTTTCCGCTACCGCACCGATGCCCTCACCCTGGTATTAGGTCGTTTCCCCAACACTATAATTTTGGCTATCGTCAGCATGATTTTCTCCATTGTTATTAGCGTGCCCATAGGCATCCTGGCGGCCCGCTTCAAAGGACGACTTTTCGATAAACTTTCCTCGTTTTTCGCTCTCCTGGCAATTTCGGTGCCTTCCTTCTGGCTAGGAGTAATTTTAATTCTGGTTTTTGCGGGGAATTTGCGCTGGTTTCCGGCCTCTGGTACTGGTGGTTGGCAGAATTTTGTACTCCCAGTGATTGCCCTGAACACCTTTACGGTGGGTCTGCTGGTGCGTCTTACCCGCAGTTCAGTGGCGGAATCTTTGAAGCAGCAATATGTCGTCACGGCTCGCAGTAAGGGTTTGACCGAAAGAACAATTGCCTGGGGACATGTGTTGCGAAATAGCGCGATTCCGATAGTAACGGTTATGGGCTTACAATTCGGGAGTTTGCTTGGGGGCTCGGTGGTGGTCGAAACGGTTTTTGCCTGGCCGGGAGTGGGTTGGCTGATGGTACAGGCTATCGAAGCGCGTGACCTCCCGGTGATACGGGCGGCGGTGCTGATTCTGGCGGTATTTATTGTGTTGATAAATCTGCTGGTAGATATAATTTACACAATGTTAGACCCACGTATCAAGCTTGGGGCCAAAACCGCATGAGTCAGGAAACTACCCAGGAAAAAGCCGCAAAGATTAGCCCGCTTGCTACTCAGGAGGATTTTGATAAGGCGGTGCGGCGGCGGCGATACCAAAGATTGCGGCGCAACCCGGCTATTATATTTGGCGTGACCATTGTTTTGCTGATTGCGGCGACGGCCCTGGTTTCGCTAGTCTGGACACCCCACCCTTATCAGGAACAAGACCTTAACCGCAGCCTGTTGCCGCCTTTCTGGATGCAAGGCGCGGACGGGGCCTTTCCGCTTGGAACTGACCTTAACGGGCGGGATTTGTTAAGCCGGATTATGGTGGGGGCTCAGGCCAGTTTGTTTGTGGGGGTTGCTTCGGTGTTGATTGGCGGCTCGATTGGTCTTGTTTTAGGGATGCTGGCGGGCTACTTTGGTAAGCGCACCGATGCCTTTATTATGCGTCTGGTGGATGTGCAACTTTCGCTACCCGGCGTTTTGCTGGCAATTGCCCTGTTAGCGGCGATTGGCAAGGGGTTGCTAAACGTAGTGCTGGTGCTTGGTTTTGTTAGCTGGGTACAATATGCCCGAATTGTGCGCGGCTCGACCCTCTCGGTAAAGTCTCAGGAATATGTGCAAGGGGCCAGAGCGATTGGCGCAACCAGTTTTCGGATAATTTGGCGGCATATTTTCCCGAATATTTTGCCACCTTTGCTGGTAGTTGGCACGATTAATGTTTCGGCGAATATTTTGTCGGAAGCGGCTCTGAGTTATCTGGGGGTAGGGGTAAACCTTTCAACCGTAACCTGGGGCGGGATGTTGAACGATGGTAAGAATGTGTTTGAATTGGCCTGGTGGAACGCGGTTTTCCCCGGTCTGGCAATATTGATTGTGGTTTTTGGGATTAATTTGCTGGGCGACGGCCTGAACGATTCAAAATGACCTTTCCTTACAGGGCGGGGAAACCCCGTCCCTACAGTTAGACATAGAAAATAGCACAGGATAAATGACGGCAGACTTTAAATTTAGTATTGCTTTTCAGAGTGATAAAACTCCGGCTCAGTATGAAGCACTGGCTGATTTGGTGGATAAATATGCCTTCGATTTCGTCAGCGTTTATAACGACCTGATGTTTCAACCCGCCCTCGGCCCTTTGATATTAATGGCGCGACGATTGCGGCGAGCGCATGTTGGCCCGGCTGCCCTGAACCCCTACACCATACACCCTATAGAAATTGCCGGACAAGCCGCCGTGCTGGATTTAGTAAGTGAGGGCCGTTCTTATCTGGGCTTGGTGCGCGGTAGCTGGTTGGATAAAGTGGGTGTAGATACCCCCCGCTCGGCTCAGACTATCCGCGAAGCCGCCGAGGTAGTCCAGCATCTTTTGCGCCGAAACGCCGAGGCTTATCAGGGTCAAATCTTTAAAATCGAGGCGGGCACGACCCTGAACTACCAGCCTTTGCGCCCGGATATACCAATTATGATTGGAACGTGGGGCAAATTGACCGCCAAAATTGCCGGAGAACTGGCGGCGGAAGTGAAAATCGGCGGTTCTTCTAACCCGGCTATGGTTGGTTATCTACGCCCTTCGATAGATGAAGGTAGCTTGAAAGCGGGGCGGGAAGCCGGGTCGGTGGGTATCTGTCTGGGGGCGGTTACGGTGGTGGATAATGACCGCGAGGCCGCCCGTGCCAAAGTGCGGCGGGAAGCAGCCCTTTATCTCCCGGTGGTAGCCGCCCTAGACCCCACTTTGGAAGACCCCGAATGGCTCAAGGATATTCAGCAAGCCGCCGGACGGGGAGATTATGATTATATCAGTAAGCAGATTTCGGATGATTTGCTGGAACGTTTTGCCTTTGCCGGGAATCCGCAAGATATTATCCGGCAGGTGGAAAAGTTGATTGAGGCCGGGGCCAGCAAGGTCGAGTTTGGTACTCCGCACGGGCTTGATGCAGGTGAGGGTATTCGCTTGTTGGGCGAAAAAGTATTGCCCTATTTCAAGGGCTAGAAACTAAAACAAAATGGATGTAGACACCTTCCAACTTTATGATTTGAAAGTTTCAATTGAAGAAATTCGGGGCAACTGCACCTGTGATATTCAGGTGGGTCAATATTTTGAGCTAAAAGGCGGTAAATTAAGTTTGCCCGACGGTCAAAGCTTTTGCCTGTATGCCTTGCAAGCGACTATTCCACTTTTACCTGCGAAACAACGCCCTTTACATCCCCACGACTGGATGCAGACCGACAGCCGAATTACCTGCCCCGACCCCCACTGTGGCTTGATAATGCTGATTGAGCGCACTAATCAGCAAACATTCAGGCATAGTGATGTTAGCGCGGAGTCCCTCATCCCCGAGGGTCAACCGCCACAGGACTAAACCGAGGAGGGTTTTGAACCATAAGCTGATTTTTGCTAATTGTTATTTACAAGTGAGGAGAGAATTAATGAAAAATAGAGAAGAACTGACCCCTGATGTCTCCGACGACGGGGACAATTTGGTGGCTCAGGCGACCAGTGCTATTAGCCGCCGAAACTTTATGAAACTGTCTAGCATCCTGGGGGTTAGTGCGGCTACGGCGATTCTGGCGGCCTGTGGCGACCCCACTGCCACCGCGCTGTCAACCACTACCGCCGCCCCGGCGACCACTGCGGCGGCGACTACCAGTGCCGCGACAACAACGGCGGCGGCTGTGACCACTACCGCTTCGGCTGCAACTACCACTGCTAATGCCGCAACCACTACTGCTGCCGTCAAAGCTCCAACTGGCACACTTACGATTGCTCAAGGGGTAGATATTGAAAGTCTTGACCCCTATGTCACCACTAGCGGGGCCAGCAAGGGCATTATGTGGACTATGTTTGATCGGCTGGTCTATCGCGACCTGGATTTGAATATCAAGCCCGGTCTGGCTCTCAGTTGGAAAAATCTTGACGACAACACCTGGGAACTGAAACTGCGGCAGGGGGTCAAGTTCCACAATGGCGAGACTTTTGACGCTAGTGCCGTAAAATTCAGCTTTGCTCGCTACGTAGACCCGGCTATCAAAAACGGCTATGCGACCTTGCTCAAGCCCGTTAGCGAAGTTAAGATTGTGGATGACTACACCGTTCAGATTAAAACCAGCGAACCCTATGGCGAACTGATTGATACCTTGTCCGGCTATGTGGAAATGCTGCCACCGAAAGCCGCCGCCAGCACTACCGAATTCCTGAAGAACCCGATTGGTACTGGTCCTTACAAGTTTGTCTCCTGGTCGGCTAACGACAAATTTGTGCTGGACGCGGCAGGCCCCCACTGGAGCGGCGAACCCCATATTAAGCAGGTTATCTTCCGCCCTATCCCCGAAGGCACAGCCCGGATTAACGAACTGCGCTCAAGTGGGGTGGATATTATCACCAACGTGCCACCCCTCTTACTCAACAGTTTGCAGAATCAGGCGGGTATTGCCCTGCTGAAAGCGATTAATACTGGCTCGATTATTCTTATTCCCAGCTTCCAGAACACCGACGTATTCAAGACCAAGCAGGTACGTCAGGCTATGAATTATGCCATTGACAAAGAACAACTGGTAAAAGTAATTTTGCAGGGGGCGGCAGTGCCTTTAACCGCGCCTTATGCTAAAGGTATTCCCGGTGGTTGGGTGGAGGGGTTGCCGCAGTATAGCTACGACCCCGAAAAGGCTAAGTCTTTGTTAAAAGAAGCGGGCTATCCAAGTGGTTTCAAGGTTAGCTTCAAGGCTCCTAACGGGCGTTATTTGCAGGATAAACAGATTGCCGAGGCTATTGTGGGCCAGCTTGCCAAAGTGGGAATTACTGCCGACCTGGAAGTGATTGAGTGGAGTACCTATGTTCAGGGGATTATCGGGCGTAAGTACGAGCTGTTCCTGCTCAGCCAGGGCGGGTTGCAACTAAACGGCAACGCCTCCACCAACTGGAGTGGGAAAGTCAAGGGTATCGCCTGGCAGGGTTACAGCAACTCGGCGGTGGACGACCTGATTGATAAAGCTGCCAAGACGGTAGATGAGAAGGCTCGCACCGGGCTCTATGAGCAACTCACTAAACTGGTCTGGGACGAAGCCCCCTGGATTTTCCTCTATAACCAACAGGATATTTATGGGGTGCGCGATAAGGTCAAAAACTTCAAACCAACTTCCGAGGCGGTAGTAAGGCTGGAGAATACCGAGGTAAGCTAATATGCGACAGTTGCTGGTGAATTGTAATGTTATATCCTGTGATGGCAAACCGGCCATCCAGGATGCGGCCATCCTGATTAATGACAACCTGATTGAAGCGGTCGGGTCACGCAATGAGCTTGCGCCGTTGGAACGCGACCTTCACCAGTCCCAACTGCGCGATATGAGCGGACGTTGGGTAATGCCGGGACTGATGGATATGCACGTCCATCTGGGTCTGGCCTTACCCGGCCCCGGTGCGATGGCGGCTAAACTTGAAACCGATATGGAATTAACCATCCGGGCTTATCGTAACGCCCTGGACTCGCTTCAGGCTGGGGTAACTTTTATTCGGACGGTGGGAGACCCCCGGCTGGTAGATTTAAGTTTGAAGAAGGCGATTAACAGTGGCACGCTGGTGGGGCCACGCCTGTTTTGTGCTGGGCATGCCGTAATTATTACAGGCGGGCATGGTTTTAATGGTGGCGGAACGGTTGAGGCCGATGGAGCGGATGGTTTTCGAGCGGCGGTGCGGGCGCAACTTCGGGCGGGGGCCGATTTAATCAAGCTTTGTATTACGGGGGGTATCGCGGGCGAGCATGAGGCGATTCGCGATCCGCAAGCTACTTTTGCCGAGATGGAAGCGGCGGCAGAGGCGGTGCATAATGCCGGGAAGAAAATCACGGCGCATGCTGGTTCACCTCTGGCGATTATTCAGGGTATCCGGGCTGGGCTGGATTGCGTGGAGCACGGCTATTTTATTGATGATATGACAGTTGAGTTTATAGACAAACATGGCACTTATCTGGTGCCAACCCTAGCAGTCAGTCGAGCCGAACAGTATATGCGCGAGCGGGGTTGTCCCCAATGGATGATAGATAAAGCTTTGCGAGCGGGCGAGGAACATATGCAGGCTTATCAGCGTTGCCTCAAGGCTGGAATTAAAATTGCCTTTGGTACCGATATGCTGCCAGCCGAATTTCACGACGGAACTCTGGCGGCTTATCGCGAACTAGAGCATATGGTGGAAGGTGGGATGTCGCCCTTACAGGCTTTGATGGCGGCGACATCGGTTTCGGCGACCCTGTGTGAGGTGCAGGATAAACTTGGGACAGTGGCTGCTGGAAAATATGCCGATTTGATTGCGATGCCCGCCAACCCCCTTGCGAATATCCGCAATATCAGGCAAATTGATTTTGTGATGAAGGACGGAGCAGTGATACGAGACCGATGACTGAGCAAAATTTAGAATTTGAAGCACTAGCAAACCAGTTTCTGGAAGATTATTGGCAACTTAACCCGGTGGACGCTACCGACTCTGGGGTGCATCGCTATGACCACCTGGTGCCAGATTGGAGTCAGGCAGGTCAGGCGGCGAGACAAAGCTGGCTGGCGAAATATCAGGCGGCTTTTAAATCTTTTGCTGATAAAGATTTATCAGTCAGTCAGCAGCTTGATAAAAAAGTTGCGCTGGGCGAGTTGGCGGCGCAAGAGGTCTATGCTGATTGGCAGTGGCAAAATCGCTATCCCGCTTTTTATGTCGAATTAGCGATGAACGGCTTAAACTTTTTGTTAGCTCGCCCAGACGAAACTATCCCGCTTGCCGAACGCGAACGAAAATTACTTTCGCGGTTGCGGGCTATTCCAGCGTTATTGGCGCAGGGTCGCGAAACCCTGAAAGCCGAACTAATACCCCCTGAATTTGTCGAGATAGGACTGGTGGCGGTGCGCGGTGCTACCAGCTTTGTGCGGGGTTTAAAATTGCCCGACCAATCCGAAAGCACAGAACTACAGGTGAAAGTGTTGACCGCCCTGACCGAATACGAGGCTTTTATAAGTCAGTTGCAACCCACTGGCAAGTTTGAATTAGGCGCGCAACGCTTTGAACGCTTACTACGTGAGCAGCACGGCCTGGATTTAACCCCTGACCAGCTATATGAAGTTGGCGAAAAAACCGCCGCCCGACTTCAAATCCGGCTAGATGAATTAGCTCAGCAAATAGACCCTGCCCGCAGTTGGAGTGAAATTGTGGAGGGGCTCAAAAGTGACCACCCTACCCGCGAGACACTGCTACAGACTTACGCTGATGAGGCGGCCCGCGCCCGCGCTTTTGTAGAGGAAAAAGCCCTGGTCACAATTCCACCCGGTGAAGAATTTGAGGTAAGAGCGACTGCCCCATTTTTGCGGGCTACTATGCCGCTTGGTCATTTTGAAAAAACCCCGCCCTTTGCCCCAGAGGATAACCTGGGGGTACTTTATATCACCCCAATTGACCCGACTTTGCCAGAAAAAAGGCAGGACGAGTTACTTTCAGCCCACTGTTATACGGCGGTGAGGGCGATTTGTCTGCACGAGACTTTCCCCGGTCATCATTTGCAATTGTGGTGGGCCAAAAAGGTCGGGAGTCCAATTTGCCGCCAGTTTTCCAGTACGCTTTATGCCGAGGGTTGGGCCTTGTATTGCGAGGAGCTGATGGAGGAAACGGGCTTTTTTGATACCCCGGCTTTAAGTTTGTGGCAGATTAAAAATTCAATGTGGCGAGCGGTGCGGATTATGATAGATGTCGGGTTGCATTGTGGAAAGCTGGATTTAGCGGCTGCCGCCCACCTCCTGGTGGAAAAGGCCGGACTTGAGCCTAATACCGCGCTGGGTGAGGCTCGTCGTTATACCACTTCCCCAACTCAACCCAGTAGCTATATGCTGGGTCGCAATCGGATTGTGGAATTGCGCCACCAGTACGAACAGGTCAAAGGCGGTGACTTCGATTTACGCGAGTTCCACGACAATCTTTTGGCTTATAGTAGCATTTCCCCGGCTTTTATTCCAGATCGTTTGGGAATTTAGTGACGAACCGCTCAATAAAAACCTTTGGAATTTGCCAAAAACTTTAATATTTAGCTCAATACAGTGGGTTTTGGAGGCTGATTCCCATATTTGACTTTCGACCTTTGACTTTTAACTTTCGACTATTTTCCCGACAACTAAAGACAGACAATCAATTACTTATTTCTCGGTAAAAAAGTCGGTCTAACCAGCCGTCAGGATTATCTACGTACTTTATTGGGGGCAGCCCTCTGGCTGGGACTGCCGCCTTTTTATGCCCGGTTATTGGGTCGACTTGGGATGCGGACACGCCTCAGTAACTTCTTGCGCTGGTGGGTGGGTCGGATGCGTCACTACCTGGGGGTGCAACTTAATATTGAGGGCCTCGAATTAATTGACCCCCGCCAGACCTACCTGATTGTCCCGCTACACGAAGGTTTTGCCGACCTGTTGGCCCTGCCGGAAATCCCCCTGAAAATGCGCTATGTGGCCCGTGATGAGCTGTTTCAGGAGTGGAAGTTGCTAGGGCCATTTTTGCGCGATACTGGGCAAATTGAGGTTTGGCCCGAAGCTGGGGTCAAGAGCTATCGTCAGTTGTTACGACAAGCTGGGTCGGTTTTTGCGGCGGGGGAAAGTCTGGTAATTTTTCCACAGGGGACAATTTTAGGGATTGAAAGTGATTTTTCGGCAGGAGCGTTTGCTTTGGCCCGTTATTTCAAGCAACCGATTTTGCCAGTGGTGTTAACGGGCAGCCACCGTGTTTGGGAATTTCCCTATAGCCCGCTCTTGCGTTACAACCAGCGCATGAATTTGCGAGTTTTACCGCCGCTTTCGGTGGAGGAAGTTTTGGCAACCCCAGCCGAGGAGTTACACCAGAAAGTTCAGCAACAACTAAAGTCAGTCGCTCTTTCCGGGGGGGTGGTTTCACCCCGCCACTTTGTTCCAGCCCGTGATGGCTACTGGGATGGTTATGTTTATCGGATAGACCCGAATTTTCCGGAACTAGCCGCCGATATCCAACAGCATCGGGACTCGGTTGTTGGTTATTAGTTGTTAGTTCCTGGTTTGTTTAAGTTCCCCCTTCCCTGATTCATGGAAAGGCAGGGGCTTAGGAGCTAGGTCGAGAAACCCTCACCCTACCCTCTCCCTTAAAAAGGGAGAGGTGTAATTCCAACATACTTCTAAACATTTTTCCAACAACGAACAACGAACAACCATTTAACCAGCAAGTTGGCGCAGGACAAAGGGCAGAATGCCGCCGTGCCGATAATATTGGATTTCGATAGGCGTATCAATCCGCACTATAACCGGGATTTCCTCGGTCTCGCCATTCTCGCGGTGAATAACCAGCTTTATATCCTGACGTGGCTTGAGGGTGGTATCATCCAAGCCAACCAGATCGAAAGTTTCCGAGCCATCCAATCCTAGCGTTTTAGCGTTAAAGCCTTCCTTGAACTGACAGGGTAGCACGCCCATCCCTACCAGATTGCTGCGGTGGATGCGTTCAAAACTTTCGGCGATTACCGCTTTAACCCCTAACAGAGCCGTACCCTTTGCCGCCCAGTCGCGGGAACTACCAGTGCCATACTCCTGTCCCGCGAAAACCATCAGGGGAACGCCCGCCTTTTGATAGCGCATGGAAGCCTCGTAAATGCTCAATTGTTCGCCCGAAGGTTGGTATTTAGTCAGACCGCCCTCAACCCCCGCCAGCAGCAGGTTTTTGATACGGACGTTGGCGAAAGTACCCCGAGTCATCACCCGGTCATTACCGCGCCGCGCCCCATAGCTGTTGAAATCCTCCACCGTCACATCCATAGACTGAAGATACATTCCGGCGGGAGAATTACGCTTGATGGCCCCGGCTGGACTGATGTGGTCAGTCGTTACCGAGTCGCCAAAGATTGCCAGCAACTTCGCCCCCTTGATTTCCGCAATAGTGCCAGGGGTATCGCTGAAATTCTCAAAGAAAGGGGGCTCCTGAATATAGGTTGATTCGGGATCCCAATCGTACACATCCCCGACGGTGGTAGGAATTTCGTTCCAGAGGGGGTTGTTCTGGGTAAAATCGCTATAAAGCTTGCGATAGGTTTCGGGGTCGCGAGCCGCCTTTAGAGCTTGCCCGATTTCCGCGTTGGTGGGCCAGATATCGCGTAGATAAACCTCTTTGCCATCCTTACCAATGCCAAGCGGCTCAGTGGTCATATCAATATCCACCCGACCAGCCAGGGCAAAAGCCACCACCAACGGCGGACTCATCAGGAAATTGGCCTTGATATTTTGGTGAATGCGAGCCTCGAAATTACGGTTGCCGCTCAAGACGCTGGCAGCCACAATGTCGTTTTGTACCACCGACTCCTCAATTCGTGCGTCCAGTGGCCCGGAGTTGCCGATACAGGTAGTGCAACCATAACCCACCAGATTGAAACCAAGCTGGTCGAGATAAGTTTGCAAGCCGTTGTTTTCCAGATACTCAGTGACAACCCGCGAGCCGGGAGCCAACGAAGCTTTGACGGTTGGTTTGACCGATAGACCGTGTTCCACCGCTTTTTTCGCCAGAATCCCTGCCCCAAGCATTACGCTAGGGTTGGAGGTGTTGGTGCAGGAGGTGATAGCGGCAATTAACACTTCGCCATGTTTTAGTTTGGCGTTGCCGTTGCCCCGGCTAAAGGTGCTGCTAAAACTTTTGCCAAGTTCTGCGGCGGGTTTGTTGAAGCCATTTTCGGTGACGGGTTTGCCCATTAGCCCAATAAAGGTTTCTTTCAGGTCAGGCAGTTCGATGCGGTCTTGGGGGCGTTTCGGGCCAGAGACGCTAGGATTGACGCTGGACAAATCCAGTTCCAGCAAGGTGCTATATTCGCAATCACCTTTAGCGGGCATTCCATAAAGACCCTGCGCCTTGAAATAATTGCGGAAAGCGTCAATTTGTTCCTGGGTGCGCCCGGTAGCCGCCAGATAGTTGCAGGTTTCGTCGTCAATCGGGAAGAAGCCCATGGTCGCGCCATATTCGGGAGCCATATTAGCGATGGTTGCTCGGTCGGTCAGGGGTAAACTGGCCGCGCCCTGCCCGTGAAACTCCACGAATTTGCCGACCACTTTAGCCTTGCGTAACATCTCAGTTACTCGCAAAGCAAGGTCAGTGGCGGTCACACCTTCGCGCAAAGCCCCGGTTAGATGTACCCCCACCACATCGGGGGTGAGGAAGTAGACGGGTTGGCCTAACATTCCAGCCTCGGCCTCAATTCCGCCTACGCCCCAACCGACAATTCCTAGCCCATTAATCATGGTGGTGTGGGAGTCAGTCCCTACCAGCGTATCAGGGTAATAGACTCCGCCGTTGTGTAGCACGCCTTTTGCCAGATATTCAAGGTTGACCTGATGGACGATGCCAATACCGGGGGGTACTACTTTGAAACTCTTGAAAGCTTGCATACCCCATTTTAAGAACTGATAGCGCGGGGCATTGCGCTTGAATTCCATCTCCATATTCTGGCGGATTGCATCATCAGTGCCTGCAAAATCCACCTGTACCGAGTGGTCAACCACTAAATCCACCGGGACTAACGGTTCGATAATTTTGGGGTTTTTGCCCATCCGAGCCACCGCCGAGCGCATTGCCGCCAAATCTACCAGCAACGGCACACCCGTAAAATCTTGTAGCACGATCCGGGCTACGATAAAGGGGATTTCTTCGGTACGTTCGGCGTTGGCAGCCCAATTCGCCAGAGTGTGAATATCTTGCTCGCTTACTTTATTTGCGTCGTAATTTCGCAGGACTGATTCAAGCACAATCCGAATACTGACAGGCATTTTGGAAACTGGCCCTATTCCAGCCTTTTCCAGTTGGGGCAGGGAATAATATTGACCCTTGCTGCCATCCCCTAAATCAAATTCTTGTAAAGTATCAAATAAGTTGTGTGGCATGTTTCTCTCCTGATGTTCCTGATATTTTTTAATTTATAGGGAAATTATACTATATCTACCCGCGCTGGGATATATTTTACTTTACATAATAAAATAGGTTTTTTAGATGGTCATGATAGAAGAAAGAATGAAGTAGGAAAGATGAAAAAGAGAGAAGCAAGAATAGGGGTTGGGGAAATCTAAAATCAAATATCTAAAACCTAAAATCGAGTTGGCAGTTTGTAATATCGGGCGGTTCGCGAACCGCCCCTTCGAAATAAAGCCACCCCGCCGCAAGCGACGGGGTATTAAGCCAATTGTTGACCAAACGGGACTTTTCCCTAATAAGGTTGCGCCGCAAGCGGCGGGGAATGCAACCCATAGAGATTCAATCGACAACCGACTACTGACGACCGACAACCGCTACAAAAAAAAGCCCCCGGCAAAAGCAGGAGGCACACAAAATTTTATTGCCTACCAGAACGGATCGGTCTGGCGGTCAAAGTAATTGGCGCGGCGGAGATACTCGCGTTCATTACCCTCAATCATCAGCTTGTGCATCACCACTACATCAGCATCCGGCACAATCTCGGTAGGTTGGACGCAAAGGCTCATCACTAGACGGCCCATTTCGTAAACCTCAACGCTTCCGCGATGACGGGGAATACGATAGGTACGGTAGGGATACATCCCACTCTGGCATTCCAGATAGCCTTTACGCACCAGATGATTGTACTGGTCAGAAGGAAGCAAGGACTTTAGCAGGCTTTCGGCTTTTTGCTCTGCTTCCTGTTTATTGACATAGTAGCGGGCGAAAGCCGGGTGGCGATTTCCCAAAGGATACCGCACCCCTAATCGTCCGTAAAAACCCAGGCTGATGAAGATGGCTAATAGCGAAAAAACTCCAAACGCTATAATAAAGCCAGCCAGCTCCATATTAGCCCCCAGCTACACGTGGTACTACAATTATTTGGTCAGCGGTTTTATCGAATTTATCAATTCGTTCGGCGGGTTTTTCGGGTGCATCAATGCGGAAGGCCGTAGCACCACGTGAACGAGCTTCCTTGAAAATGCGCTCGGCTTCTTTTACGGCTTTGATAGCCTCAGTATCGCCTTCAGTGGCTTTCTCGACATCGTATTCAACGACAGTATCGCCGAGGTGCGATAATATTCGCAATTTTGCCATCTGTTTCCTCCATTTACTTCTGTATGAAAGTCTGCGAATGGTGTAACCATAGAAGCTTCAAAAAGCATGAAGTTTCCGGGTTGAGTCACATTATATTACATACTCCCGCTTTTGCAAGCACAAGGCGGATTGGTTGAGGTGATATATGGTAGCTTTTTATAACGGGTAGTTTTGGGAAAGGGCAACGAGTCCCTTCCTCTTAATATTATAGCAATATCAATACCACCGTCAACCCTAATTCGCAAAACTAATAAATTTGTCTCACTACACTTACATTGCGCTTGTTACCCCACTGAGTTAAAATGAAGTTCGATTTGCTTTTTGTTAAAAATACGTTGATTGAAATACTGGGCATGAACAAACCAAGTGATTTAAGAGTCCGTGAAGCTGTTGAGATCATCTTTAACATCCAACCCAGCGATCCGGGTCTGGCTCATATTGAGGCTAACCTGAAAAGCCGGACTTTGCTGCACCAATGGCCTCTCTCGCGGGTGGAGCGTCTGGAGTTCAAAAATGGCGAGCTACCCAATCTTATTTTCAAGGCGGTGATTAATCCCTTGAAGAGCGAGTTGGCGGTTTATCAGGATATTTTCCCTGATACTAATCGTTGGACAGCGACCCTCTTTGGGCATCTGGAAGTGGGTGACGAACTCTGGATGTTTTTCGAGGACGTGGGGCCGCGCACCTTGAAAAGTGAACCAAGTTTTGATAATTTGCTTTCGGCTACCGCTACTCTGGCAAGTTTGCACGTAACTTTTGGTCGGGAGGTCAGTAGCGGTGATTTGCAACGTCGCTGCCATCTACGGATTATGGACTATGCTGCCTACGTTGAGGGGGCGCGGGACACCTATAACCTGACGGAGATGCTGGTTAAGGGCGGCAAATATAGCTCGGTGGATTTGCGGAAATTAGCCAAGCTCGATTCGGTGGTGAATAGTTACAACCGGGTGGCGATTTCCTTGCAGGGCGCGCCTCAGACTTTGGTTCATGGCGACTTTGATGCTGAGAATATCGCTTTTCGCCAGCATGATGACCGGGTAGTATTACTGGATTGGGCCGATGCATTTATTGGCACGGGCTTAATTGACCTGGTTGACCTTTCGACTTTCGCCAATCCAATCTTTGGCCCGGACATTATGCCGCGTTTGCTTCAGACCTATCGGCAGGCTTACCGGGCTGCCAGTGGCGAGTCGGTAGCTGCCGAACCGTTGGAGGAGATGTTCGTTTGTTCCCAGATCGAGAAAAAGATGAGCCTGATTCGCTGGTTTAATATGTGCAGCTTGCGTTATATTCCGAGCGGGGTAGCGGCCTATAACAACTCGGTGGCAGGCTTGATTGACGACACTTACGAGTTATCTACTATATTAAGATAGATTAAGACAGGTTTAGTAAGCTAGTTTTATCGAAACTAAAGGCTGGTCGGCTGCGTAGATTATACCAACTAAATTAATGTAGGGTCAGGTTATCCCCCTGAGTACAGGAGGGACAGGTAAACTCACCCATACAATAGACTCTTCCAAATAAGCAATGTAGGGTAGGATAAAAAGCCTACCGAAAGGTTATATAAATTCAATGTTTGGTAACAGCGTATTTAGATTATTTCGCTGGCGGGAAATAGATGTCTATATGGACTTTACCGCCCTTTTGCTAATATTTATTTATGTGGCTCAATTGAGCGGAGGTCGTGATGGCCTGATTTTAGGAGTAGCAATTGGGGTACTGGTACTTGGCTCAATTTTGGTACATGAGTTATCGCACGCTGCGGTTGGGATGTTACTAGGGGCAAAAGTAGAGCGTATACAGCTTTCGATTTTGGGCGGAGTCTGCGTTTTTAGTTCAAAAATTACCAGTAACTGGCGCGATTTCCTGATTTCTATTTCTGGGCCTGCTGCTAATTTCGCCTTGTTTTTCGTTTTTACCTTTTCGGCCAATCCGAATGCCGGCGGTATCTGGTATCCAATTGCCAATAATGTAGCTTATATCAACCTGATTTTGGGTGTTTTAAATATTCTACCGGGTTATCCCCTCGATGGTGGGCAAGCTTTGCGCTCTCTGGTAATAATGATTACAAAGCGCGAATTGTGGGCCGCCTGGGTAGTAGCAGTAACGGGCTGTGGGGTAGGGGCTTTCTTTGTTTACCTGCTTATTCAACTTATTCAGGGCCAGAATATAGTGAGTGCTCTTTTCCTCGGTTTTATCGCCTATTGGATAGTTAGTGCCTCGATTGGGCAGTTGCAAACTACCCGGAGGCTTACCGGGCGGGCGTTGCGTTTTGTGCGTCCGCAGCAAAAACCGAATACCCCGATTGCGGTTGCGCCCCCGCCCCCTGTAGCGTTGGAGGGCATTGCTACTGGGGCTGTGGCAGACCGGGTATTTTCTAATTCGTTTGCGCCTAACCTGACTGTTTCCGAATTTTTGGCACTTTCCGAAAATACTCCAGATACGGTTTTAATTCCAGTATTGCAAAGTGGTTTCCTGGCTGGTCTAACCACCCGTGCGGCGGTAAGTCGAATGTCCCCCTCCAACCAACAAACTTTCACTCTGGATAAAGTTATGATACCCCGTCGCCAGCTTCAGGCCGTTTACGATGATGAGGATTTGTCGGTAGCGCGGGAAGCTTTGAAGTCTAGTCGGGGTCAACCGTTGGTGGTTTTAGACCGAGCAGGAGCTTTTGTAGGTTTTATCTCGTTTGCCACAATAGAAAATGTGCATCGGTAGGTTGGAGTTTTGTCAGTTCTCAAGGTTTAGAAGCAATTGCGACAATATAAAGTAAAATCATCTGAATAACAAAACGGAGGTAATTACAATGTCTGCTACTCCAATACTTGAACAGTTGAAGACTCTTGGAACTGAACAAGCTCGCAAGACTTATCGTAGGCATGGGGTGCGTGGCGAACAATACGGTGTAAGTTATGCCGATTATAAAAACCTCAAGAAAAAAATCAAGGTTAATCATGACCTCGCGCAACAATTATGGGCATCAGGTATTCACGATGCCCGTATCTTGGCCTTAATGATTGCCGACCCTCAAGCTGCCGATAACCTTCTGCTCGATGCATGGGTAACTGACCTGGATAACTACCCCTTAACCGATGCCTTCTCCCAATATGTAGCGCAAACCGCCTTTGCCCGCGAAAAAATGGAACAGTGGACGCAATCTGAGGCTGAATGGGTAGGGGCAACTGGTTGGAATATTCTGAGCCACCTTGCCCTGAATGACCAAAATTTGCCAGACGCTTATTTTGAACCTTATCTCAAAATAATTGAGCAGAATATTCATACTCGGCAAAATCGGGTACGCCATTCTATGAATAATGCGCTTATCGCTATTGGTGGCCGAAACTCACAGCTTGAGGAAAAAGCCCTGGCCGCCGCCAAAATAATTGGAAAAGTAAGCGTAGACCATGGGGAAACAAATTGCAAAACCCCGGACGCAGCGGCTTATATTGCGAAAATGAAAGTGCGTCGGTAAATTTTAGCTCGGCTAGTAGCTCAGGCAACTCTTTGAAAGAAACCGGGCCATCGTTTCTGCAGGCGATTATTAGCACTATTGCCGCGCTGGAAGAATAATTTGAGTAGTTTTTCCTTTGTTGGGAAAATTGCCCAAGCTTTAGAAGCGTCTGGTTACTGTTGAACATGGCAATAGGCAGGACACCAAGCAGAACCTGGGGGTTTCCAATCACCTTTTCGGACAGTTTCTAATAATTGTTAGCCTTTTTTACGGATGTGAAGGAATTGGCAATGATATTTTCCATGGGCCGAGAACAACATAATTCAGGTTAGCCACTGCCAGTTGCACCTCAGTTTGGGCTGAATCATACTGATAAATAAAGTGAAATTCAAACGGCAAAAGCTCATTATTAGCTTGTTGCTGTTGCGGAGTGGCAGTAAAACCCGACTGAGGGGCGCGAAGACATTGGTAACAACTTAATATTAAATTGTTACTGCCACTTGAACCAGGCACCAGTTGCCCTAGCGTTTCGCCCTCACTCTCAAGAAATGCCTTTACAGTCAGGTCTACCTCTTGTTTGGTTTGATTCAGAGTTGCTTGCATGCTCTTAATTTGTACCTTCACGCCCTGAAGCTCAAGGGTAGGACCTGAGCGAATCTCTCCACTTTTGAGAAGTTCTGCCAGAGGGACTTTAAATCCACCTTGTTCGGCAGGCTGAGCTAACTTACCGGGGGGGTTAAGATTTAGCGAAACCGGGTAGCCACCAAATTTCAAAGTCAGATTTTTTGAACCAGGTGTTAC
>Ga0209724_1000982_pt1 | contig 26916 bp, 15 predicted proteins | sample grotaG_FD_184143 | JGI IMG/M metagenome (GOLD analysis project Ga0209724, IMG submission 184143) | Glacier valley bacterial and archeal communities from Borup Fiord, Nunavut, Canada, to study Microbial Dark Matter (Phase II) -... | ecosystem: Environmental > Aquatic > Freshwater > Ice > Glacier ...
CAAACTTTGTTGCCGCCATTCCGGATCGATTGCATCATGGGCGGAATGTTCTCCTTTGGTTCGTAAAGACTGGCAGGTTTCCGGATTGAACTCCCATTCTTTCGACCTTTGCCCCATGCCGAAACATCGTACATATCCATGTACTTTTTCAAAGGTGTATAGGGTTGATGAGGCCTGTAAAAAGTGGCCCAGCAAAAGAAAGGTTGAGTACTTTTAGCCTGATCTTTAATCATCTGAACAGTAAGTTGGGTTGTAAAAGCTTCCATGGTCATATTTTCGGGCAAGGCCGAAATTCTTGTTCCTAAATCAGCAGTCGGAATTTTTTCATCAGACAAAGTGGAACAGGGAGAACCTTTCCCAAATTCAGCCGACCAGTCCAGCGCAAACTCCTTAGCATAACCGTTTTTCTCGACCCATTCAGTATAGCTGTTTCCTTGTGTTTCATTGCACAAATGACTTCGATGTACATCCCATCCTTTGTCGGCAGCTCCAGTAGTATGGCGTTTCCCGAAAGCAAAGGTTTTGTAATTATTTTGCTGAAATACCGATGCCATCGAAACAACTTCGTTGATTACATTAGTTTTCTCTCCATTCGAAAGCAAACCCATTGTTCTTGAATAGAGACCGGTCATAAGAGAAGATCTTGAAGGGGCACAAATTCCGGTAACACAATAGGCGCGGTCGAACACCACCGATTGCTTTGCCAGTTTATCCAAATTGGGCGTTAAAACATCCGGATGGCCTTCAAATCCCATTACTTCCTTATTGTGCTGATCGGCAAACAGGATGATCACATTGGGTTTTTTCTTTGGAAGATTAGATCCAAAATTATTTGCTGCCGCAGATCCGGAATATATCGACAGCATTGCCAATCCCGCAGCTAAACCATCGATAAAATATTTTTTTTCCATGAAGAGATATATTTCAGAATCTTAAAAACTAATATCATTTGTAATATAAAGTAAAAAGCTATAACTGGAGGCGGATTACGTGCGATTTCCTGTCAAGCCGATAAGCTGCCTGAGCGGAAAGTTACACTGCAATAACCACGGCTGCCGAATTTGAGGGAGCCGATGTTCAATCCAGATTTTTTGTTCATAGTCACATGGTGCATTTTCGCAGTACAAACTAAGTCGAAGCCGGAGATTTTTCATCGTACAGAATGATCTACTGAGAATTTCACTTCTTATCGGAAACAATATCAGATCCATAAATCTTGCCAGGTTTCGCATTATTTTCGCTGAACCCAGAGATATAATTGTTATTGGTTAGCTCTATTGAGACGCCTGTCGCGTGTAGCTTTGCATACACATTTTCCTTGGTAACCTCCCCTGCCATTTTTTGTGCGAAGTAAGAAGAGTACACATGCGCTTTTCCGCCTCTGTTGTCTATGCCTGGAGCACCGGAACGTTGGAAATTTGCCTGTTGGAAACGAACTGTACCGCTATTTATGATAGCCCCAATAACAGGACTGCCCCAAAAAGCACTGTTGTACAGGATAAGTTGAGCATCAGGGTGAACCTTATTGGTATTGGCTTCGCCTCCCATCAAAACATATGACCTGACAGGCTCGGCTGTTCGTGTACATACCAATTCGGAGTTGATCGCAATCAGTTTGGTGTTTTTGCCGGCGTCTTCTACAAATAAGGAGTACGAGCATCCGTCTGAACCGTGACCTATAACTGTCATTTCTCCAGGGTACTTGCCGGTAATTGCATCTTTCAGAAAATGTATTCCATAGAATGACCCGTAAACGAAGTTGTTAAAAATCGTCTGGTTTTTAATGTCGGCGAATTTAAGCGCACTGCAATTTGATTGTAAGAAACGTGTCAAAGATATTCTCGGATATCCCTGCCCGCTTTGTGGGAGTCGTGATCCATAATGCGGATTGAGCTGCATATTCCGGATAAATCCACCTTCAGCACCTCCACCTACCCATATGCCTGCTCTGGCGAGTACACCGGCAAAATAATCAACATAGTGTCCGCTGGTGTTGTAGGAAGCGAGGTCTATTCCTTTATCGCCGACCTCAGTCACATTAACAACATATACGTTTGGACCTTGACCCTGTATCAGGAATGGAGTCATTCTGGGATTCTCAGCACTAAAACCGTCAGTTGCCAAATTAAGCTGAGCGATTGTAACTCCTCTGATACCTGCACCTGTCTCAAGCTGTATAAGTGAAGAGCCTTTTTCTCCGGCAGCACCACCGGAATAGGTTGTAAATATACCTGCACCACCACTTTGAGTATGATGCTGGACATCCCATGTTCCTCTCAATTCTACTCCCGAAGGAACTTTGATAGGATTGTTCACTAGATATCTTCCACCCGGAAGATATAGTGTGCCGCCGCCGGCAGATTTAACTTTGTTAAGCGCAGTTTGCAATTTTGACGATACATCTTCTGTCGGTTGGTCGTTGTTAAAGCCTGTTGCTCTCGGCAGATCGACTTTCAAAACATTGTTTGACTCCGGTTTGGGGTGTACTTGAATATTTGTTTTTATATTTTTAGGAATCGGATCAAACAAATATTCTTTACCATTATTAATCTCAACGTTGGCAGATTTGCTGTTGTTTTTGATTTCCAATTTGCGTTTATAGCCAGAGTTCACCGATTTGAGCGTATTCACGTCTGTACCCAAAAACACATGACCAGTTGGTTTTTTAAAATTGCACTGAGTAAGTAGTACGTTACCATTGTTTATTCTTAGTGCGTATTCGCTGTCTTCGCTAAACGTACAGCTTTCAAAGGATACAACCCCGTCGCTACCATCGCTGACGATGGGTCCGGTGAAATCTACACCGTTGAATTGAACGGAAGTTTTGAAATCGTTAAAGAAATACACGGCATTACCATCTTTTTCAGCTCCGAATGTAGAATTGGATATCAGCAAACCGTATGGGTTGACAGCCTGGACATACAAACCGGTTCCGCAATTTTTGATATGAATTTCGTATAACTGCGCGTTTGGGGTATCGGCGTAACCGGGTTCTCTGCCGATCCACATACCCGTTTTATAATCGGATACATACAGATTAGATACATATTCCCAATCTGAACGGTGCATATTGAATCCGGTGCCGTTCGCCCGCGTGTATTCGGTAACTTTCGCAAGCGAGGGTGAACCAGGAAGACCTGAATTTGCCCAGTATTTCGGGTCTATTCTGACATTCTCAATACGTCCGATGTCGGTGCATACATGGATTTCGATCCCAGTATGGAGGGCAGTCATGTAGCTATTTAAAACATAATGAAGTTCGCTCGGAGCGGAATAAAAACCATTGTAGGCGTTTACGAGAGTTACGTTTTCAACAGTTGCACAGTCGCTGCCAGGCTGAAATAATGTCCATGGGTATGGTTTTATGTCGTTGAACTCCTGTTCGGGATACCAAATTGACAGGTTCGTTACCCCGGTTCCCGAATTCATATCTATAAATCTGTCGGCTATGCTGGTATAGGTAGTACGGAGTGCGTTTCCAGCCTGTGCGTCGTTCCACCAACTTTCAACCGTTCCGTTAAAATTGGGCGCATTTTTGCCAACACGAACTTCAAGAATGGTTCCGAGAACTTTTCCATTGTTTAATTCAGGATCCGCCCAGTCGCCGCGAAGCTGCACGCTTGATGGAAGATTCAGAACATATTGGTAAGTAAACTCTTTCATTGTTTGCTCAGTGCCCTGACGCACTCTAACGGTTCTGGTGTTGGTTTGTGTGCTGCGGAACTCATAATTGCCCGCCGGTATATACACTACACCACCGCCATTGTTATAGGCAGCATCAATAGCAGCCTGGAAAGACGGTCTGTTGTCAAACCCTGGCTCAGCTTTCGCGCCAAATCCCGAATCGGTCACTACAAAGTCAGATAGTACCCAATCTTTTGTTGGATATACGGTTTTTATGCTTTGTAGTATCGGTTGCTGACTCTTCACCCCAGATTGCGAATTGGCCACCTTTGCAATAAACATGGCTATAAGGACAAACGCAACCATTTTACCCAACTTTGAAACTGTTTTTGTCATACTGAAATTTACCCTTCTCATTGGACTTTTCAGGCATGGTTTGTTTTTGAAATGGCTACGGACCCCCATTATGCTGTTTAAATTAATGTGCTGTTCCATAATATTACAAATTTGTTTTTTTAATACCACATGGAATAACCATGATGAAGATATTTATTTCTTTAGGTGATTTTCCTATTATGGCTATTCACTTGGTGGAACGGCACTCTTACCCCATTCTTTATTCGGTTTACTACCCCTGGTCAGTTCGAGTGTTCCGCCTGCCATCAGATTCTTAAATTATTATATATATTCTATTCCTAACTTTATAATTTTTTTGGAAGAGCAGACTGGTTAATCTTTTACGAAAGTTGATATGCATTTTGAAAACGCGTAGTCAGACAACTAATCAAATTAAAACACTTAATTTGTCCTCATTGGTTTTGATACGCCATAGCTTCCGTTACCATGAAACCACTTTGCTGCTTCACCAGTAAGCCAAAGATAGTAGTCGCTATCCAAATCCTTTTCAATACCTACAAATTTTCCTTCACCATTCAATGGAAGCTCTCCTTCTTTTTTACATTTGAAAATTGCAGTCCCTTCATCCATTTCATCGAACATCGCAACATACAAGGAAGTTGCACCTGCCATTTTCGCTCCGGCGATTTGTTTCCAAAGGAACTCTCCGCTATTACGTGGTATCTGGTTATATAAAGTTTTATCATTTTTAAGATTGCCCCAACTAAACCCAGGGAAAACAAGAGGAGCATAATCAACTTTATTCTCTTTACACCAACTGATGTCTCCGGCAAGAGCTATACCGGCAGTCCCGTCATAGCTATCAGAATTATATCTTCCTACCGCCCATGGCATTACAATATCAGCACTCTTGATTACTGTATGGAGTAACCCGTTATTTTCAGTATCTCTGTTCAGTGTTCGCCAGTAATATGGTACACCAAGCATAACTGCAACTTTCTTTTCAACACCTTTTACCTGTGAAATGACTGACTGAACATCCTGAATTGTATAGTTTCTGCTATCGCTGAACCCCACACCCCAAATCACCAATAACGGTTTTTTATTGTGGCGCAGGTAAGTAGGGTTTTTAATATTATCAAAAAGTGAAAATGTTTGTTGAAGTTCGTTCCAGTCATTTATCAGAACCTGCATGTCTGACGAGGAACAGCCGCTTAGGTCATACATCACGCATATTGCCCTACTATATTTTTTTGCAGCTTTCAGTGCATTTTCAAGAACTTTATTGAAATGGCGTTTCCCTTTATCTCCCTTTATTTCGCTAATAAATCGTTGCATAAAAACGCCATCCAGACCATAGTCCTTCATCCATTTAAAATGCAGGTCAACGCTTTCTTCATCATACGGACTGTAAACATAGGCATCAGTTCCATCCGCATATTTGAAAGCCGTTTTATATGGTTTAACATATTCAGCAACATCGGGCCAGAAATCTATTGTATTCATCCCTGGTTCGAATTTTCCGCTTTTTTCGTAATGGTGCCAGCCTCTTTCTGCTCCATCACCTTCAGCGGTAAACCAACCCTGATACCCTGCCATCACCAGGCCTTTATAAGAAGTGTAAAGACAACCTGCCTCATCGTAAACTTTTTCCGCCGGTTTTTCAACGGGTTTTTCCTCGGGTATTTGTTCCGCATCATTAGAGCAGTTAATACTCATTAACAATGCTAAAACAAGAATAAACTTGAGGCTTGAGTATATCTTCATTACTGGTTTTATTTTTTTTTAATAAATACTTCCATTAAATTTGTTGGCAATTAATTATTTATCTGAAATTCTGTAATATAACTAATTATTCATCATTTTGATAAAATCGTTGACCGTAAATAAAAAGACTGTCTGAAATAATAAAATATCCCGCTGAACATACAGAACAGCGGGATAATTTCATAACGCTGCAGCAAAAATTGAATAGTACCATTTTTCACCTTCACGCTCGCTACTCAACTGACTACAATACTTATACAACATTTAGTGACAGGTTAGAGCGTTTCAGCTGGATTTGATGAAATACTCTATAAATGTCCTCCTGGCTTGATTACGGCACGACAACCTTTACAATTGGCGAATAGTTATATCTACGGCTTAAAGCGTTTACATTAGCCCCTACACGTACATAATAAGTATAACCCGGTTTCACAAGAAGAGGACCCATGGTATAGGGTATCTTTTCGGAGTTGGCAGGCAGGCCTCTTGCTGTCAATTCTGCAGCCCAGGTTCTATTGATGGATCTTTTCGCACTGGCAGTCGCACTGGTACTCGATTGCGCCGTATTGTAATCACCTATGTTAATATTATTGGAGTTTCCACAAAATGTAGTAAGGCTTAGGAAAGGCCTAACCTCATAAAGATTGGGAAGTCCCGTAATAAGAGGAGCTTTCACATTGCAGGTAAAAGTCAAAGTTGGAGCCAAAGCTGTTCCGCCCAAGGTTGCAGTGGCATCCACTACCTGCAGGTAAGGTTTAACCGTAAAATCCTGTTGGGTCTCACTTCCCAATACTACTCCCTTTATTGTATCAACAGGCCAGAAAGGACCATCGTATGCAATCATGTCATACGTTCCTGAAAACAGCTTTGAATTATTATACACACCGTCTTTCTGAACCGGTATACTCTGATATGTGGCAACAGTTTTGTTCTTTTGTTCCCACGTCCTGTCAATGATTCGAATTTGCCAGTCGTTTTGATCCATCACCAAATTCGTCCCCGTATATGAATCGATCACATTTCCGTGTAACCGCGAACCAGGTTCATCCCAGTTATCGATCTTATTACAAGAAGCTAAGCTCAATAAGGTGGCTCCTATCACTAAATAAAATATTTTTTTCATATTTTTTTCTTATTTATATCAATAAATTAATATAGCGGATTCTGAGGCAGGAGATTCTTGTTCTTGTTGATTTCTCCCTGAGGAATGGGTTCATACGCAGCACGCTTTTGAGCTGAAATGGAACGGTTATCCCTGTTTATCTCATCAAGGTAGATATATTTGCCTTCATCGAAAACATAATAACACGTCAGTGCATGCGGATAATAAAGATTTAATACCTGGTCAGCAATGCGCCAAAGACGGATGTCCCACCAATACTGGTTCTCAACGTAAAGTTCGCGGGCTCGTTCATCGCGAATAAATTGCAAACTTTTCTCGATCGGGTAACCATAGGTCGAACTCACGGACTGGTCCAGAGTCGGGCGTGTTACCAGGCAACCTGCACGTACACGGATCTTTTCGATGTAATCCAGTGCTTCGCTCCTTAGACCCAATTCGTAAGCCGCTTCAGCCGTATTCAAATAGATTTCACCCAACCGGAATACAACCCATGACTGGCTTGACTTGTTAACATTTGCCTGGGCTGCACTCAATGCCGGATCAATGTATTTACGTATATAAGCACCCATCATGGCATTGTTTTCAGCGCTCCTGCCACTGAAAAACCCATGATCGCCCGTGACAAAAACACCTTGATATTTATCGCCCTTGTTGCCTAAAATGCGGTTTGACGTGGCGTTAACAGCAGCTGCGTTACTCCCATTTTTCGCATCTGATGCCGGCCCGGTAAACTTAACGTAAACGCCCCGCTGGATACTGAAAGTTTTTCCGCGAACGACATCGCCATCAAAATAGCAGGTACCCTTCAAACGGGGTTCCATCGCATTTTTAATGTCGCTACGATTCGTGAAACGGACTGGTTTTCCATCTGCGTCCGTGAGGGCGGGGAAGTCAAACTTCTGCATTATATCCAGTGTAGGACCAGCTTCGGTGCCTACAAAAGAAGAGAAATCCGGATTAGGCAACATCAGCGCATCATAGCAATGGCCATAAGTCTGCCCGTCATAACCTTTGCTAAACATCGTCTCGGGTGATGATTTATCCAAAAACAGGTTTGCAAAATTGGTCGCTTTATCCGGATAATTCTTTGTATACAAGGAATAAGGACCCTGTTCGACGATCTTTCCGGCATCGTAGGAATACTGGAAGAATTCATTTGCCTTGGCAGGGTCCATACCTGCAAAGCCTCCCTGTACTGCAGCTTCTGTGCTAAAACCCAGGTACTGCGTATATTTTGCAGACCTGCCTGCATAAAGCATCGAACGCGACATTAAAGCGGCAGCCACGTATTTGTTGGCGCGCCCGGATTCACTGGTTGCCACCATATTATCCATGGCAAACTTCAAGTCAGCATAAATGAATTTCCAGGTATCATACTCCGTATTACGCGGTACATTCAACACCGCCGGATCGCCGTTCACCGGATCCTGCACCTCCGTTACAATCGGCACACCCCCGTAACGTTTGGCCATCCCCTCGTAAAAGAAAGCGCGCAGGAAACGTGCTTCTCCCAATAAAGAGTTATAGGTAGCAACGTCATACTTGTCCTTGTAAGCGGGGAAATTATTAATAAATACATTCACAAGGCGGATGTTGTCGTATGGCCAGTAACCAAAACCATTACCCATCGCTACGTTCCACCCAAAAGTCTGACCGCACATTTGGTCCAGGCTATTTTTATAGGCCTGCCAAGAGTTGTTGTTGCCTGGTTGATAACCATTGTTTGGATTACCTGTACCATTTGCGTAATAAATAAAATCTTCTATCGGAAGTTTGAAATAGATACCCGTAAAATATTTTTTAACGCCAAATGCGGTACCGAATAGTTCGGGCTCACCTAAGATTCCTTTGGGATCCAACTGCAAGTCTTTGCATGAAGAAATGACACACCCAAGAATTGCTATAAATAATATTAATTTATGTTTCATAGTTCTCATTTTTTTTAGAATTTAACGACCACCCCTAGCGAATAGGTCTTATTGACCGGGTAGCTATAGTAATCCACATATGGGACACTATTAGTTGTTGGATCAGCACCCGCACGTTCTGGGTCTACATTCTTCAATCCGGTAAATGTCAATAGGTTATAACCACTCAGATAGACTCTTAAACTCTTTATTCCCGCTTTTGACAATAACTTATTCGGTAAGGTGTAACCAATTTCCAGGGTCTTCAAACGTATGTAGGAAGCATTCTGGACAAGGTTTGTCCCCGTATTACGTCCATCATGTCCGGTAACAGGGTAGTAACCCGATATCCATTTTGTTGCGGGACTAAAATAGTCTGCATTAGCATCTGCAGGGCGCCACCTGTCCAAAAAGTAGGATAAGGTATTTTGTCCGCCAAAAGACAAAGGGGAGGCAAGCAACTCACCATATTGGGCGTAAATCCCGTATGCTCCCTGGAAATTCGCTGCAAAATCAAAGTTCTTCCAGGAGACCCCCATATTAATACCATAGTTAAAGATGGGTAGACCGGACGTTGCGATCGGGTGGATATCATTGCCATCAACCACACCATCCTGGTTCCAGTCATTCAGGATCCAGTCACCAGGTGTTGTGCCCTGGCCTGTAGGAAGTTTGTAGTTTCGGGCTTCCTCCATGCTTGTAAACATGTGTGCTGATTCGTTGCCCCACCAGATATTGTTATAACGGCCGCTGGTACGGTTGCGCCAATAGTCGTACTGGTTGTTGGCAACCCCTTCAAGCCATTCGGTACGCATACTCCTTGTTCCGGATATCTGGCCACCTATAAAATAAGAGAAATCTCTGATTTTATTGCGGTAATCGAGGGAAAGTTCCCATCCGAAATTACGGTCAGCATTCAGGTTTTCCTGAGGCAGGTTAGCTCCCACGGTACCGGGAACCACGGAAGCGCTGGTTGCAAGCAAACCTGTTCGGTCGCGTCTGTAAAGTTCAAAAGAACCGCTCAGTTTATTTTTTAATATTCCAAAATCCACAGCTGCGTTGTACATCTTGATATGGTACCAGGTCAGGTTTGGATTGGGAATAGCCTGTGCTTGAACGCCCCCGTTCATTACACCGTTATATACCCAACTAACATTATTCGATAAGCCGTAGCCCAAAATTGGGGGATAATTGCTTGCTGAAGCGTCGTCGCCCATTTCCCCGTAAGAAGCTCTCAGTTTCAAATTGTCGATAAATGTAAAATTGTCCTTTATGAAATTTTCTTCACTCATGCGCCACCCTGCTGAAAGTGATGGGAAGAACCCCCATTGGCTGCCTTTCGGGAACCGGGAAGACCCGTCGTAACGGAATTTGAAATCAAACAGGTATTTTCCGCTGAAATCGTAGTTAAACGAACCGATCAAAGACTTGCTTAAGCGGTCGCCGGGGAGTCCACCCTGAGCTCTTTGATTGAGGTCTTCACCGGCAAACAGGTACTCGGAAGCAATCATTAACTCGCGGTAAGCGCTAAAACTGTCCCAGTTACTGTAGGCCTCTTCGACGACAAGAAAGCTGTTCACATTATGTCTGCCAAACTTGTTGATATAGTACAATCCCAACTGCATATCGGTATCGTAGTTGAAGTTAGCGCTTCTCTGTATAGTTGAAGGCGAATTTTTAGTCGAGGGCGCATAAACATCAGTTGCAGCATTATATACGTACAGAGGATATGTGTTTTTAAACGTTTTATTGTCAGGCAGGTACATGGAATAGTCGTACGACCCTTTTGCTGACAAACCTTTAATTCCCGGTATGTCGTAGGTTAATTGCATAGTGCCGTTTAGCCGGCGCGATTTGTTTACGGTATAACCAACTTTGTCTGTCGAGACTTCTGCAACCATGTTATGCCCGTCGTACAGCAGCGAAGCATCACCGTTCAGGTAAAGCGGATTGTCGTTTGCATAGATCGGTGCATCCGGGCGCATCAGCCATGTTGCCTTATAGGTCCCCCAGCCGGATCCGGTTGGTGACGTTTGGGTGTCCAGTATGGCTCCGACGGAGACCTTTGCTTTTAAACGGCTGGTAATCTGCGCGTCAACAGTCGAACGGAAATTATATTTGTCGTCATTAAAACCACCGCCTTTGTATGAACCTTCCTGTTGAGCGTAAGAAAGGCTCATGAAATAGCGTAACTTATCGTTTCCTCCATTGATGCTGATGTTGTGTTGTTGCATTGGTGTGGTCTTGTTGAATACAGCGTCCATCCAGTTATAGGACGGTTTTCCGTCAATGTAGGGCTGCATTTGGGCCTGAGTGAACATCGGGTTTTGGCGCGCTAAATAGTTATTGTTGAAGTTTTGAAAGGTTGACTCGTTGCGCAAGGTCATATAATCCTGGGCGTTTGTCCCCTGTGGCACATTCAGGAACTGTTGCAACGTATAATTACCGGAATAGGTGATATCCACTTTCCCGTTTTGCGAGGTACCACTCTTCGTAATTACCAATATTACACCGTTTGCTGCACGCAAACCATAGATGGCCGCTGAACCATCTTTCAATACGGATATGCTCTCGATTTCCTGCGGGTCCATACGGGCAAAATAAGCCTGGTCGCGGGTGACACCGTCAACGACAAATAAAGGAGTACCCATACCACGGATGTCAATCGTGGTATTGTAATCGCCCGGCGAGCTGCTCTTTTGAACAACCCTTACCCCCGGCAATTTACCGGTTAAGGCATTTAGCACATTCTCGTTTTTAGTAATAGCAAGATCTGCACTCTTAATTGTAGAAATAGCGCCGGTCAACGTTATTTTCTTCTGTGTTCCGTAACCAACGGCTACTACCTCATCCAAATCGATGGATGCGTCTTCCAGGACAACATTCACGGAGGTCTGGTTTCCGACTTTTATTTCCTGGGTTTTCATACCTATAAATGAGAACTGCAAAGATGCGTTTTCAGGGACATTGGCAAGAGTATACTTTCCTTCGTTATCGGTTATTACGCCAGAGGTTGTTCCTTTTATAATCACAGTTGCACCAGGAATCGGACTCCCTAAATTATCTTTTATTATTCCTGTAATTTTTTTCTGCTGCTGAGCTTCTGTCGGGGTTTGGCTCCCTGATTTTGATTGGCTCGCGGAAACCTGAACGCTCAATATTATGAGCAGAAATGTACAGACCCTTCGAAAGCAAAATCTTTTCTTTGGTAGATTCATTTTCATAAATTTTTATTCGATTAACATTTATAATTAACTCAATCAATGAGCATGACTTCATGCAAAATCTCTTTTAATGAGCAATTCTTCCTTTTTTGACTACATAGGCTTATTGAATTTAAAAATTTGTAATTTGGATGTCTTGTTCAATTTGGAATACAAATAAATCTTTTGCCTATTAATACCACGATTAATATTCAGTAAATGCAGGTATAATAATCTATTAATATTTTATTAATAGATTATTAATTTGATTTAGAGTAGTTTATTCCCATGAAAAAATATAAAATCGGGAAATTGAAGGTGACAGAGACAAAAATTAATTCATTTTTAATTGCAGTAGCGCAAATTAATTGAACATAATTTAATTAATTTTGAGAAAAATCAGGAAAAAAATCTCCTTTTAAAAATATGGCGAAATTTGGAAATTTGAAGAAAGGATTGTGTCGGAAGGTGAATTATTCTATTGTATCGTTGAACGAAACAGCATAATCAGTTCCTAATACGTGTTTGTATTCACGGCAAAATGAATCATAGAGATTCTTTGCTGTTCCTTTTTTCCCGAGGTGGTACAATACAGAGCATTTAATGGAAAATGCTTCATCATTCAATGGATCAAATAGTAGGATGCTTTCAGCCAGATAATATCTTAAATTAATATTGTCCTTTACAATGTTTTCAATAAATAGTGAACTGAGTCTGTCGATTGTTTCGTTAGCAAACTGTGATTTAAATGCATCCATCCATTCGGATTGTATATTGGGTAAAAATTCGCCAAATGATAATAGAGAGAGGAGTTTGTGAATTTCAGTTTCGGCCATGCCGGACGTTTTTGATTTTCTGATAAGATGCAATATTTCAGTATAATCACAGAAAATTGAGTCGTCTATTTTAATCTTCCATAACGAATTCTCATTTACGACCTCAGCTCCTCCGATTTCTTCAAGTACCGTTCGAAGTTTACTTATATTGACATTCCGGTTGTTTCGGGCACTTTCGCCTGATTTGTCGAACCACAATACTTCATCAAGTTTTGCAGATGATACACCTTTCCCATTTTTTATCGTGTACAAAAATAGGAATAAGAATAATTGCTTCAGTGTTGGGGGGAATGAAGCAGTGATATTGATACCTTTACGATCATAGATTTGAAATCCTCCCATAAAATAGATCGAGGAGATTGTTTTCCGTTCAGGTAATATGATTGGTACAATATTAGGATGTTCAATATGTTCGTCCAATTTCTCATATTTGTTGATCCTTTTTTTCCTCCAGAATAAAAAATACAAGCTAAAAATTAATCCTCCAACCACAAATAGCATTGTCAATCCAATAAACAATTTCCCGATTACCGGATCATTCTGATAAACATCTTCAGGCATTAAGGGAGGATAGGCAATGGAGTAAAGTGAAACATCCGAAATATTTGTAGTTACTGCAATCAATCGCGATGTTTTCTGGTCAAGGAAAAGCGTACTCCACGATTGTATATCAAGAAATTTATAGGGGATGGAATCGTTGTAAACCTGGTACACATTTTTCTCAATCCCGAATTTTGCAAGGTGCAGATAAGTCGCAAAATTGTCTCTATTATAAATCAATGTATAAAAACTATCTGATTGTTTGTCTGGAATGAGTTCTTCACATGGGACGAAAGGTGTTGAAGGTTTATCGAGCGTCCAAAGTTTTTTAAAAGAACAATCATTCAGGTTAAAGGAATATAGATCATAATAAAATTCCGGCGATAACTCCTGCCGGCCAGTCTTGCTTCCATAACCACCAAAGATTAGCATTTCGCGATTATTCAGAAATCCGGCACTCGTCAGGTATCGGGGCTGGATTTGGTCGCTTCGATCGGTTTGGCTCCAGGCTTTGGATTTTATATCAAATCGATTGATTATACTTTTATAGGTATAATGTCCGTAACCAAAAAGTGTTACTAACGAAGAATCAATTGGGGAAATGAATTTGTTGTGGTGCCAAAAGTTAGGTTCCTTGGTTGTTGAATCGCTAAACGACCATTTGTTGTTGGTAAAACTGAATTTACTAATTTCGGTAGTATTGAAATTATATGACCAAAGTTCGTTTGTATATTTGTTGAATAGAATTTGCTTCCCAAGTGCATTATAGGGTAGTCCACCTGTGAATAAGAGGGTGTCAAAAGCAAATGTTTTAGTTGAAAGGATATAAACAGCGCGGTTATTAATAAAAAATATCCTGCCATTTGCCTCGTCTTTTGTGACCCCCTGAATACTATCGATTTTAAAATCTTTTAATTTTCGCCATTTTACATGCTTATCAATGCTCCAGATCGGATTTTCTACGCTTGCTTCTTTACGGTTGATCTCATCGTAAACTTTAGATTGACCATGTTTCGATAGTTTCCAGTCGCTGATTAGCTTATTTTTCGCATCAAATATCCGAATGTTTTTTAATGACATGGGACAAACGTCGGTATTTAAAAAAGAAGTATTCCTGGATGCACCAAATACCACATCAAAATTCTTCAATCCGGAAATATCAGGGACAACTACTTCTTGTTTATTCCCGTTGAACGAAACTACCAATTTTGAATTCCGGACATCGATGTCTACTTTTATTTTTATCCATTGGTCAAAACTGCCATTAGGTACATCTATCCATTTGTAAGAGACAAGAACTTTGTCTTTCAGGACTAACCAGAAATTCGATGAGGTGGAAGCCAGGTTTGAAACCAGGTCAATATTAGTATGTTCATCACCAATAATTCGGAAAATATATCCATAGTATCCATCACCCCGACGAAAATTTGCTTCCATTTCCAATGAAAAACCATCCGGATATTTACACGCACCGGAAGGTGTCAGATGTAACGAAGTGCGTTTTTCCTGAATGACTTCATGGGATGAGAAGTACAATCCTGACAATACCTCGTCCTGACAAACGGCGGTTAATCCGTAAAATAGAATTGAAAATAGAATTATTAAAATCCTCACCTAAATACTGATTTTTGAAGGTTCAAATGTAACTAAATCCATATCACAAATGTAATTATTTGTTAAAGCCTATGGGGACATGATTTCAATGCTTAATTAGGGACACTTGCGATGACATATAAACAATAAACGTAAAATAATTCAGGAATAGGCAAAAGATTCTCACCATCAAAGAACTTCAATATTCCGATAACTAATCGTCAACTCATTTGCAATCAATTCCGCCCGTTTTAACACCGTTTCGGTATCCAGCAACTGCAAATCAAGCGGATAACCGAATTTTCTTAAGATTCGCTTAACCGTAATTTTTAATTTGACCTTTACGCTTTCTTTGAGGGTCCAGTAAAGGGAGGCGTTCTGCCTGATAGTTTCAATTAAAGCAACAGCCAATTCTCTCAATTTATCCTGCGTCATCAGTTCTTTGGCACTGTCGTTGTTGGAAACGGCTGTGTAAAAAGCATATTCGAAGTCGGTCAAACCAAGATGTTTGGCTTCACAATCCATATTGACAATCTTTTTGCTCAAATGAATAAGTTCCTCAATTACTTCGGCTGCAATTAGGATTTTGGCCTGGTATCTTTTAATGGCATTTTCGAGCATTTCCATTAACGACTTACCTTTGACGAGGTTCTTTTTCAAACGTGATTTTATCTCATCGTTCAAAAGCTTTTTAAGCACCTCAAGGGCAGTGTTTTTGTGCTCCAATCAATAGTAACCTTATTCATAATCCTTTGCGCATCTAAATCCAGTATTGAATAATGACGTTTCCTGAGTATTAAATGCCCTGCCAGTCGAGGTATAACTGTTTTCTCCGTTTTGATCAAAAAAGAACGAACCGCCCCGGATGACAATTAATTCAGGATTGTTTTGAAAAGGAATATCACTACCAGGATAAGGTTTGTAAATTTCCGAACACCAATTCCAAACGTTTCCTCCCATATCTGCCATCCCGCACCGCGTTTCACCAAAATGACCAACCGGAGAAGTGAGGTCAAATCCATCTAATCCCTGCTTTGCAGAAAGATCTTTACCCTGCCAAACATTAGCCATATATTTCCCACCGATTATCAAATTATCACCCCAACTGAAACGGGAAGTACTCTTACCACCACAACGAGCTGCATACTCCCATTCAGCCTCTGTAGGAAGCCTTTTACCAATCCATTGTACATATGCTTTTGCATCGTTCCAGCTAACCTGAGTTACCGGATGATTGCCAGCCGCCGGAGATGATTTTTCACCAGTAGGATACTGCCAGTTTGCCCCTTTTATAAGAATCCAACCCGAAGTTTTAAAATCAAAAACACCGGAATCTCCAAATTTCTCAGCATCAGTTTTGAAGCCGGTTGCCTCAACGAAGCTGCGAAAATGACTTACTGTAACCGGATATTTATCAATTTTAAAAGATTGAACTGCAACCTTATGGACTGGCAGTTCATTCGGTAGGCCATTTACAGAACCCATCATGAACGTTCCACCTTTAAAATAGACCATCTCACCCTCCTTGACAGACACTGTGGTTTCTTTAATTTCTTTGGAACCAGTATTCTCATTGTTGGTCTTAGATTTACCTCCCTTATTATCAGAACAGGACAACAATGCAATTGACAATGCCAATATTAAACTACGAACAATCATTTCTTCTTGTTTAATTTTATTTAATTGTACTACTTTTTTACGAAATTATTAAAAGCATTATAAGTGCCACCTGTACGCTCACGTTCCTCGTAATCGGACTGTTTCTTTACCCATTGTTCAGCCAGTACTTTCATCCTTACATCGGCATGTTCAAAAAATAGCTGGTAGGCACGGCAAAACCTGGGTTGTCTTTGGTCGTTCGGATCCTTGATCCGATCTTTAGTACAGCCACCAAAACATTTCGTATACCAGGGGCAGAACTTGCATTTGCGGGGAAGTAAAGCTTTGATTTTGCCAAACTCATCCTGCTTTTTTGAATTGAGCATATCAGTGATTTTGCTCTGGCGGATATTTCCAAGCCGGTGACGGGGTTCAACAAAGAAGTCGCATGAATAGACATTCCCATTGTGCTCAATAACAACGTAAGGCCCACATTCTTTCATCATTGTACATTCAGGTGATTCTAATCCCACATAACTGTGAAAAACAGATTCGAAGTGGCGAACTGATGTAGTTGGCTCACCATTTTTGAAATCGTTGATCCATAAATCAAAAAGCTTGATCAGAAATTGACCGTATTTTTCATCGGTCACTGAAAATGGCGCTGCTTTGGATGGATCATCTTTGTCTGTCTCCACGATCGGGATAAACTGCATCCAGGTAAGTCCAAGATTTTTATAGTAGTTATAAAGCTCTTCGGCATAATTACACGAGTAATCGGTAATGCAGCACATCGCATTGACTGCGACCCCTTCATCCAGCAACATTCTTGCTACTCCCTCCACCTTCTCCCATGTCGGATGAAGTCCCTTGTCTAATCTATGACGGTCGTGAATATGCTTCGGCCCATCGAGTGAAAGACCAATCAACCAGTCATACTGTTTAAAAAATTTAGCCCAATCGCGATCGAGTAGTGTACCATTTGTCTGGAAGCCGTTTCCTACAGACTGTCCGTGACCAAATTTCTTTTCAAGTTCAATTGCTCTTTTGTAAAAATCCAATCCCATCAAGGCTGGTTCGCCACCCTGCCAGCCAATCGAAACCGCGTCGCCCGACTGTTGCATTACCTGCCTGATCATCTCTTCCTGGATCTCCGGGGTCATCCTGTGAACCTTGGTTTCAGGGAATAGTTTTTCTTTCTCAAGGTAAAAACAATAAGTACAACCCAGGTTGCAATCTGGACCAGACGGTTTAACCAAAACAGAGGTTAATGGCCGATGTTTTTGCGCCATATATTTATATATTTAATAAATCAGCATGATTGCAACCGTCTAAATTATATATTTTTCGATCATTTACTTAATGTTTGATTAGTTTTCTGATATTCGACCAGGTTCTCTTCGATTTTGCCCTTTTATATTTTGAATGTCATCGCCTAAATCAGTCCGGGCTTCATCAGCCAATTTTTTAAGCTCGGCAACAACTTCAGGATAATATTCTTTCACATTATAACGCTCCCCCGGATCACGTCGCAGATCATACAATCCTTCCTCAAAGTCAAAGTTTTCATTTGTACTACCCGGAAATCCGTCAACTCCAGGTTTAAACCCGATGTAGGTCCGGCCAGGGTGCGCGAATACCAGTTTCCAATTGCCTTTCCGGATCGCTTCCAGACTATTCTTGCGATAATAGTAAAGGAAAGTTTCACGCGGATTGGCACTTTCGTCTCCAAGCATAAGTGGTAAAATATTCACCCCATCTATTTTTTTCTCTGGTAGCGGCGAGTTGGTGATTGCGGCCAGAGTTGGCAAAATGTCAATAGTAGAAGCCAATTTATTGCAAATTGTTCCTTCGTGAATTTGGCCTGGCCATTTCATAATACAAGGTTCCCGTTGTCCTCCTTCAGAACTATTACCCTTACCTTCGCGAAGTCCTCCGGTTGAACCGGCGTGGTTTCCAAAATTCAGCCATGGTCCGTTATCCGAAGTGAAAATTACCAGCGTATTCTTTTCAAGACCATTGTCCTTTAATGATTTCATGATTTCGCCCACTGACCAGTCAATCTCCATCATTACATCTCCAAACAAACCCTGTTCACTTTTCCCTTTAAATTTGGAAGAAACGGCAAGGGGAATGTGAGTCATCGAATGAGCCAGGTAAAGAAAAAACGGATGACTTTTGTTTTCTGTAATAAAGTGGACAGCCTTTTCTGTATAAATGGTGGTCAGCTGTGATTGGTCGTCAAGTGTTTTAATTTCTTTAACTTTTTCATTTCCCTCAATAAGCGGAAGTATCGGGTACCTGGACTTTTTTGAATTTTCTGCAGCAGGTTTTCCATCGAAATCAACCGGCCACATATCGTTAGAATAAGGGAGACCAAGATACTGATCAAACCCTTGCTGCAATGGAAGAAACTCACGCTGATACCCCAGGTGCCATTTGCCAATAGCCGCAGTTTTGTAATTGTGTTTTTTTAATACTTCGGCTATGGTTTCTTCTGAAGGATTTAAACCGATTTTTGAATCCGGCATTAACGCACCGGAAATGCCAACACGATTAGGATAACATCCGGTTAGGATTCCGGCACGAGAAGCGCTGCATACAGCCTGGGCCGAAACGAAATTTGTAAAACGTATGCCTTGCGACGCAAGTTTATCAAGATTTGGAGTTTTGTAGCCCGTTGCACCATAGCAACTCAAATCACCATATCCCAGATCATCCATAAAAATGAGAACTACATTGGGCGAATGATGCTGAGCATAAGAAGTGTTTACTGCCAGTGATGCGGCAGTTAACACAAATATTGATTGAAGTTTTTTCATATTAATAATTTCCTTTATTACGATGATCAAAATGAGGACGTTCGGTTCGTTTTAACGGAATATACATGCCTCCGGTCGATTCCATCCAATCGTACAAATCGTGGTTTAATCTTATGATAGTATCCTGAAGTGCAGGTACATCTATCAGGTTATGCATTTCGTTGGGATCGTTTTTTAAGTCGTAAAACTCGTTGGTATCCCAAATTCCATAGTATCGGATATACTTGTATTGATCGGTACGAACCCCATGCATGGTTGGTGTTTGCGGAAATTCATGTTCCCAGTAATATTCGTAGAAAATACGATTACGCCATGGAATATCTTTCCCCTGCAAAAGTGGAATAAAGTTGTTTCCTACCATTTCTTTAGATTTCTCTAATCCTGCACATGCTAAGATTGTAGGTGCAATATCCACATTTTGAACCATTTTTTCTAATATTTGCCCACCTTTAAATAATTCAGGACACCTTGCCAACATTGGAACCCTGACCGATTCTTCGTAAAACTGACGTTTGTCTATAAGCCCATGTTCGCCCCAGGCAAAGCCATTATCTCCCATGTAAATAACCAATGTGTTATCTTCGATGCCTGCAGCTTTTAAATAATCAAGAACTGATCCGATACTCTCATCAACAGACATCAATGTTTCACAATAATTGATTACCTGGTCTTTCCACGGGCGACCATGGTACGAATAGTCAACACCATGCCAGCTTTCGCGTTGATTTTTAACCCAGTTAGGTGACATGTTTTCGCCGTAGTATTCCTTTCCATGAGCTGCTTTACCAGTTTTTGGGTCAATGGTAGGAAGTTGTTTAATTCCATAATAGGGTGTATTGAAAGATTCAGGAATAACCAATTCCTTCCCTGCATAGCATCCTTTATGGCGTTTAGCCGGTTGAAAGCTGTCGTGTACACCTTTGTGAGAGAGATAAACGAAGAACGGTTTATCTGCTTTTATCTGCCCTTTCATAAAGTTAATGGCATGTTCGGTAAGCAAATCTGTTACATAGGTGCTATCCTCGTACTGTTTCCAAACACCATTCGTATTTAGTCGGGGATTGTAATATTCACCCTGTCCTTTGAAAGCTTCCCAATGGTTGAAACCTAGTTGTGGGTCTCCCGAATCATTGCCCATGTGCCATTTGCCAAAAAAACCAGTCTGATAGCCTGCTTCCTGAAGATATTGCGGAAAAAAGGTTAACCCATCAGGAAGCGGAGCAGAATTATCAACTACTTTATGGGTATGCGAATATAGCCCGGTCAGAATTGAAGCCCGGCTTGGGGAACAAAGAGAAGTGGTTACAAATGCATTCTTAATATAGGCTCCTTCAGCTGCCATGCGATCCATATTCGGTGTTTTGAGCCACGGAACTTTTCCGACAAATCCCATATAATCATACCGATGATCATCAGAAAGAATGAAAACTACATTCCGCGGCTTACCACTTCTATCGAGTCTGGGTAAATGAAGTGGGTTTGATTTTTCAGAAATATTGCAGCTTGCTAAAGTAAGTGTGGCCAGTATGCAACTAAAATGTTTCATGTTTTAATAGATAACTTTATTTAAATCAAAAATAAATGAAAATAAGGAGACTGCTAAATAAATCGCCCGATTTTATGTTATTTAATAACTCTGGTTTTTTTCAAATCAGAATTAAGATGTATCTCCCTTTGAGGTATTGACATCAAACTATATGTATCTAAAACTGCGTCGCCAGACTGGTGCATCAATTGTTGTATCATCTCCTCTTGAATTTCCGGACTCATCCGGTGGACCTTGGTTTCAGAAAATAGTTTTTCTTTCTCGGGGTAAAAGCAGTAGGTATAATCCAGATTACAATCGGGACCGCTGGGTTAGATTAATACGGAGGATAAAGGTCTATGCTTTGCCATAATAAGTTCGCGCTAAAATTTCCCAATTGCTTCTAACACCATTGGGATTAATAAAGTATTTAATAATAGTCAAAAAATCTACATAAATCAATCTTTGGTGATTTGGCTTCCCCACCATTTATTTTTGGGGTCAAAATTGTTGGATAACATTTCTTTTCTTTGATTTTCCAGACTCGGCCACAGCTTGTTAACTATATTCTGTTCGTATTCCTTTTCTAATTGAGCGTTGTACTCCGGATCTTTCTTCGGAAAGCGGGCACCTACCTTTATTAGATAATCAAAAAGTTCTGCATGTAATCGTTTGACAATATTCTGATTTTTTCCCGAAACATCGGTCACTTCAGAAAGATCTGTTTTCAAGTTATACAATTCTTCGTGGTCATCTTCGTAATAATGAATCAGTTTCCAGTCGCCTCTTCGGATAATCGAACTGGGGTCACCTCCCTGGTTTCCATAATGCGGATAATGCCAGATCAAAGTGCGGTCAGCCACCTCTCCTCCTTTCAGAAGTGGTACTATGCTGATTCCATCCTGGTGTTGGTCTGGTTTTAAAGGGATGCCTGCCAAATCAAGAATTGTGGGGTAAAAATCGACTCCTGATACCGGAACATCACACTTTTTGCCTGACAGGTTTAGCCACGGCACGTCAATAAAATAAGGCTCGCGAATGCCTCCTTCCCACTGGTATCCTTTTCCGCCACGTAACGGTGCATTGTTCGTTGAATAACTGTCTCCCGAAGTAACACCGCCATTGTCTCCTGTGAAAATGACAATCGTATTTTTATCAAGCCCGAGTTCTTTCAATTCCTTCAAAACCATACCAACCGCATCGTCCATCGATTCAACCAGACCGGCATAAACCGGATTATCCTGGTGCAGACGGGAAGGTAAATGGCGTTCCATTGCAAAACCATCAGGAGCAATGCCCATCATTTCTGCCTTGTCGCGATACTTTTTCCATTTGGTATTGGTTGTTTGGATAGGACCGTGAACGGCATAAAACGATAAATAAGCTAAAAACGGTTTGTCTTTGTTTGTATTCATGAATTTTACCGTTTCGTTGGCCAGTCGCATTTCAAGGTTCTCTCCTCTCAGGCCATCCGGAAGGTTGGGGTTCTCATACGGCGAAAAGTAGCCACCTTTTGGACTTCCTGCATCCCAACCTCCAACGTTGATATCGAATCCGTGATCTTCGGGCCATGAACCTTTGCTTCCCAGGTGCCATTTCCCGGCAAAGAAAGTACTGTATCCGGCTTCTTTCAGGGCTTCAGGCAGGGTGATGTATTCTTTCGGTAAATTGTGAACATAGTCTGCCGGAAGTAATTTGCTGTGGCGATTCATTTTCCTCCAATCTTCTCCTGAAGCTTCTCCGATCCAGTTGGTGATGCCGTGCCTTGCAGGAAATTTACCAGTCAGAATGCTGGCCCGAGATGGACTACAAACCTGACAGGCTGCATATCCGTTGGTAAAAACCATCCCACTTCGGGCAATCTGATCAATAATGGGCGTTTTGTAGTATTTGCTCCCCATGCAACTAAAGTCGGTGTATCCAAGATCATCTGCCAGGATAAAAAGAATATTTGGCTTGTCACTTTTGGAGGCAAATATCATTGCAGGTGTAAGCATTACGCCGGCAATAAGGTTTAATATTTTGTGGCTCATTTTTAGATCTATTTTTTTATTTGGATAGATATTTCTGCATTTCTTAGTCCCGGCGACTTGGCAATAAGTTTCATCTCCCCTTTTAAAGCAGTTGATTGAATGATCGCCATGCATTTGCCATGGAAAGCACTGCGAACCGGATCAACAAACGATTCAAGACAAGTGGCATCGCCGTTATCAGCAGCTTTCAGCTTTCCTGCACCTTTTACACTGAATGAAATTTTGTTGGCAGCTCCGGGACAAACTGTTCCTTTATCATCTACTACAGTTACCGTTACAAATGCCAATTCTTTTTCAGAATAGGAAACAGTCTTGCGGTCAGTTTTCAAAATAATCCGGGCCGGATTTCCTGCAGTTCTCACAATTGTTTCTTTGATTGGTTTGTTTTCTGTGCCGAGTGCAACCACTTTAAGCTCTCCGGGTTCATAAGGAACTTCATCCCACACCAACCGGTATTTCGTATAAAGATTTGAAGGATCTTTTGCGCGAATTCCCATACTTTTACCATTCACAAATAGTTCAGCTTTTTGAAAGCTCGTATAACAATGTACAGGAATAGGCTTACCTTCCATTCCGGTCCAGTTCCAATGCGGGAGCAAATGCAGCACTTCCTGATTGGTCCATTTGCTTTGATAAAGATAAAACCGATCTTTGGGAATTCCTGCCAGATCAATAATGCCGAAGTAAGAGCTTCGTGATGGCCATACATCGTTGAAGGGTGTTGGTTCTCCCAGATAGTCGAAGCCCGTCCATACAAACTCACCTCCCATAAAAGGAAACGAATCCTGGGCTGCAAACTCTTTATCGGGGGTGGAGGCCCAACCAGGATATTCCAAATCGTAAGATGAACATTGATAGGGCACCCTTTCTTTGATCACTTTGGGTACTGCAGGAAAAAAATATTCGCCTCTTGAACTCACCGTGGAGGCGGTTTCACTTGAATACATTGTCCATTGTGGGAATTTTTCGTGAATATACCTGTAATATTGAGGTTTATAATTCCATGCAGGTACATCGACAATATCGGCAAACCCATTTTTAATGGCTCCTTCCCACTGGTTGAATCCTGCTGTAGTGGGGCGAGTCGGATCTTCACGTTTACAGATGTCGACCAGAAATTTGCAATAGACCTCTCCTCCTTTGATCGACTGTTCCTTGATTTCATTTCCAACACTCCACATGATTACTGAGGGATGGTTGCGGTCGCGGTGAATAAAAGCCACCATATCTTTCTCTGCCCACTTGTCCCAAAGTGTATTATATCCATTTGCACATTTGGCATTTTTCCATTCATCAAAAGCTTCGTCAATCACAAGAAATCCCATTTCATTGCAAAGTTGAAGAAATTCCGGAGCAGGAGGATTATGGCTTGTCCGAATTGCATTGCAACCCATTTCCTGCAAAAGGGTTAACTGTCTTTGAATGGCACTGATGTTGATGGCGGAACCAAGGGAGCCCAGATCGTGGTGCATACATACACCATTCAGTTTCATGTTCTTGCCATTTAGGAAGAAACCGTCATTGTTGGTGAATTTGAAATATCTAAACCCAAAAACTGTCTCATACCGGTCAGCCTTTTTGCCATCTATCTCAATAACAGACTCGGCACGGTAGAGATAAGGGTCAGTAACCGACCAAAGATGAGGCAGATCAACTACTAATTGCTGCATAGTTTTTCCCGCTATTGCATCATTCGTTACCGAAGCGATCAACTGATTTTTGATATTATAAATATTGGTAGTCAGCTTTATATTGTTGCTGCCTTCTTTTATGCCTTCCAATGAAGTTTCAATCGTGACAACTCCATTTCCTTTTTCAATTTCAGGAGTAGTGATGTAGGTACCCCATTGTTTAACATGTACCGGATTCGTAGCTACAAGCCGCACATTGCGATAGATGCCTGCCCCAGGATACCAGCGTGATGAATTGGGCTTATTCTCCAACCTGACTGCCAGCAGGTTCTTACCCCCGAAAACAATTTTATCGGTCAACTCAAAACCGAATGAAGCATATCCGTAGGGCCATTCACCTACAAACTGACCGTTAAGGTAAACCCTGGCATGACTCATGGCTCCGTCGAATTCGGCAAAAATCTTTTTACCTTTCCAGGACACCGGGATTTCGAGGGCTTTCCGGTACCAGCCAATGCCAATATGAGGCAGACCTCCGGTACGCCCTGAACGCCGCTTGGCCACCTTTTCACCATCTTCATTCACCTGTACCACCTGTAAATCATTGTTTTCATCAAATGGTCCTGAAATAGCCCAGTCGTGTGGTACCTCAACAGTCTGCCAGCTATCGGTATTCAATACAGGTTGTTCGCCTCCCTGAACTTCAGCATTGAAAAACTTCCAGTTAGTATCGAGTAATTGTATGATACGAGAACCTTCGGTTGGCTGAGCTGATGCATTGATTCCAGCTATTACAAGAATAAAAAGAGAAAAAATATTTTTTGTAAAGTTCATCTGTAAATAATTTGATTTTTAAAGGTCAGATGGAATAGCCATGATAATGCATTTTCATCATCAGTTTGCGATTTTCTAATCATGGCTATTTCATGAGTTGTTGGTATTAATTTTTCCTGTCTGCAAATTGCTATTTAACCTCGAAGGTACCGGAAATCTCATCGCTATCCTTATTACCGATTAATCAATTCTAATTAATTGTTCCCCGGTCAGGTATCCCAGCGAACGTAAAAAATGATCGGCCTCGAACACAGTTTTATTAAAGTACTCTGGTTTATTGAAAAAGCCATGACCTTCGCCTTCAAATAACATTAAATCGCACCTGCTCCCAATTTTTTCCATTACTGTTTTGTAGTACTTTGCTGTTTCAACCGGAATAAGTTTGTCATTGGTTCCAAGAAATAAAATAGTTGGTGGTGCTCCTTTTGAAATATTATGAAGTGGGGAGAATTCCTTATACTTTTCCCCAATTCTTTCATATCCATACCCCCCCGGTCCATTATCAATTACAGGGTTAAAAAGTATAAGCGCATTTGGGATGCAACTTACAGATAAATCATCATTCTCTTCATTAAACGCCTTTGTTAAAGCCGTAGCTGCAGCAAGTTGTCCACCTGCTGAACCACCTGACGCGACTATCCGATCCGGATCAACACCCAAAAGTTTTGCATTTTTTCTCACATATCTGATGGCAGATTTTGCATCCTTCAATGATTCAAAAGGAGAAGTTTGCTGTCTACTTTTTACTTTATAATCAGCTAAAAAACAAATCATTCCTCTACTGGCAAAATATTTGGCGTGTGGTTCAAACTGCATTACACTGCCGTTGTTCCAACCACCGCCGAAAAAGAAAATAATTGATGGATAAGAACTGTTTCCATCGTATTTATCTGGATATTTTATATCCAGATATAGTGAAGTGGAATCAATTTGTTTGTAAAGAATGTGTTTTTCAGGTTGTGTAAAACCAGATAGTCCAAAAACTAAAAAGATTATAATAGTAAGGAAGAGTATTTTCATGTATTTACAATTTGCTACTATATTCAATTATAAAACTTTAAATCTTCGAATTCCGAACAAAAGCAGAGGTTGGAACAGGCTGTTTGCTGATTGACGGCCCACTCCACTGAAAATCAAGTAGAGGTTTAATCCCGGTTTTGTTTATATAAGACAGTCTGAAAGGATGCAATCCGGCTTTCAGTTTTATTTCCCCCTTACGTTCTGTGCCACTTGCATAACCAAAATCTGCGTCGATTACGGCAGCATCATGAATACGGAGGAAGGCTCCCTGATCGGCATTCAGGAAGAAGGTATATTCTCCATCAACAGGAATCCTTATATATCCTGTAAAGAAAAGTAATTGAGAATCAGCTTTATTTACAGTTGTATTTGGGCGGTCACTCGTTCCTTTTTCAGAAGGTGTCAATGTAGCAACATCAGGAACCCAAAGGAAATTACCTTTGAAGGCTTTCCATGCAACGCCTTTTGTCGTTTTTGCAACTTTGGCTGCCGGAACAAGCTC
>Ga0209724_1000985_pt1 | contig 26828 bp, 21 predicted proteins | sample grotaG_FD_184143 | JGI IMG/M metagenome (GOLD analysis project Ga0209724, IMG submission 184143) | Glacier valley bacterial and archeal communities from Borup Fiord, Nunavut, Canada, to study Microbial Dark Matter (Phase II) -... | ecosystem: Environmental > Aquatic > Freshwater > Ice > Glacier ...
CCCGCTACGATCGTTGTGCCAAGCGGCAAAGCCAGTGCATAAACAGCTTGCACCGTGAGCGACAGTGTTTCGTTGATCATCGTGTTTCGTTAATCATCATGCCTTAACTATCGCTCACTTGTGCGGACTTGACAATGCTCGGCAACCTGCGCACATGACCACGCTTCTTATGCGATCGACTGATGGACTGCCGCGCCGTTTGGTTTGTGGGATACACTGTAACTCAGTTAATCGGCAGGCTGATTAAATAAACTTGTTCAAGGAGGCTGAATGCTGCGCCTATTTTATGCTCAATTGCCCGCATTTGCGCGACCGGATAATCCGATTATGCGCTATACCCTGCTCCGTGACGGACGACGCACCAGTGCTTCTACACGCTTTGTACGCGCCCTAATCAGCGCCTTACTGCTGATCGTGCTGCTCATCCTGGGCTACCAGATCGCCACGGGTTTTGGCAGCGTTGCCCTGGACGATGCACAGCTCAACGCGCTCGACAGCGTTTTCCTGGTGCTGTACTGGCCGCTGATCATCCTGCAAATCGGTGCGCGGCTGCTCGCCATCAGCGCAACCACTGGAGTCATCGCCGCCGAAACGCGCACAGGCACCTGGGAGTCGCTCAAAATCACGACCGAAGGCGCTAAGCTGACGATGCGCGCGCGTTGGGCATCCGTGTTTTACCGCTTGCGCTATGTGCTGCTGTTGATCGTGGCAGCGCGCGTGTTTTTTGTGATCGTGGCGCTGATTAATTTCACCAGCTTTCAAGGCCAATATCTGGATTTGATGGTGAGCGGCACAACCCCCCTCAGCCAAATGCCAAACCCAATTGTCTCACTGGCGCTGTCGGTGCTGCTGGCCTCACTCACGATGGTGAGCGCGCTGCTGCTGCCCTTCACGGCGATCGCTTTCGATGCGAGCCTGGGCATGTTGATCGGCACGATTGCGCGTGGCCGTTGGCTCGGCATTCTGGGGCAAGTCGTGATTCTGCTGGTGCGTCTGGTCATTTCAAGCATCGCTTTGTGGATCGGCGCATTGGCGCTGTCGTTCTCCCCATTGGTCGCGGGGAGCGGGCTAGGGATCAGCAGCGTACCGGGGGGCGGACCGTTGACCTGGCTCGGCACGTTGTTCGGGCTGACTGAAGGCGACCTGGGCCTGACGCTGTTACATTTGCCGCATTTGCAGCGCGTCTGGGCAGATATTGATTACGGCATTCTGATCGGGCTGGCGGTGCTGCTCTACGCATTATTGCAAGCCGCTTTGTCACAAGCCATGATCCGGCTGGCGGCCTGGCGCGCAGCACACGCCGATCGGGTATAGTTCAAGCGGCGTACCCATTATTCAGCAAACCACTCATGAACCTCTCACTCAAATTTGCGCCTGAATTCATGGTTAGCTGTCATTATTGCCGAGGGCACTTCTGCCAAGTCTCTCATTGCTAATCGCGATGGGCTGCCTGCTTCATCACCTTCAATAAGCAGCTCCTTCAGGGATAATGTCGCTGCATCACAAACACAGATGCTATAATCGTGCGTTGGCATTCATCCCGCCGAAGAAGTTGAGGAGAACGTTTTTGTGCTCAGTCCGCTAGACTGGCTGCTTGGCCTGTTTTCATTGGATATCGGCATCGATCTCGGCACGGCTAACACGTTGGTCAGTGTGCGCGGCAAAGGCATTGTGATTAACGAGCCTTCGTATGCCGCGATTGAGAAAAAAACTCGCCGCCCGATCAGTTATGGGCAAGAAGCAAAAGAAATGGGCGGCAAAGCGCCGTCGCATATTATGGTTGTGCGCCCCTTGCGCGACGGCGTGATCTCTGAATTCGAGATCACGGAAGGAATGCTGCATTATTTCATCGGCAAAGCGCATGAACAGCACTGGGTACCTATGCCGCGTCCGCGTGTCGTGGTAGGCATTCCAAGCGGCGTCACCGAAGTCGAAAAGCGCGCGGTGTATGATGCGACGATGAGCGCCGGCGCGCGTGAAGCGTTCCTTGTCGAGGAGCCAGTGGCTGCCGCGATTGGCGCAGGCTTGCCGATTCAGGAGACGCGCGGCAGCATGATCGTGGACATCGGCGGCGGCACGACTGAAGTGGCCGTCTTTTCGATGGGCGGCATCGTGATCAGCCGTTCGATCCGCGTAGCGGGCGACGAGATGGATGAAGACATCGTGCAATATATGCGCAACAAGTACAATCTGCTGATCGGTGAGCGCAGCGCTGAAAATGCGAAGATCGCAGCGGGTTCAGGCTTTCCATTGGCTGAAGAAAAAACGATCATGCTGCGTGGGCGTAATCTGGTAACGGGTTTGCCGCAATCGGTCGAGGTCAGTTCGATCGAGCTGCGTGAAGCGCTGTCCGGCTCCGTCGGGATCATCGTGGACACTATTCGCGATGCGCTGGATGAAACGCCGCCGGAGTTGGTGGCGGACTTGATGGAAGCTGGCGTTTGCATGGCGGGCGGTGGCAGCCAATTGCGCGGCCTGACCGAACGGGTGGCCGACGAAGTGAAGATTCGTGTATGGTTGGCCGAAGATTCAATGACCTGCGTGGCGCGCGGCGCGGGTCGCATCCTTGAAGATTACGATAACCTGAGTCGATTGTTGGCGGGTCTGGAACGTGGCAGCACTCAGCACTAAATACCGTGTCATCAACTGTACAGCTGTACAGCACAAATGCTTCATCCGAAGCGCCAATTGAGTTCAGCGCATAGCCAAAAGTGCGGGACTTTTGCTATAAGCCATGCCAAATGGCAAACGCTATGTTTGCCAGATTAAGGACATAAAAGAAGTGGTCTCGACTCGCCCCATACCGCGCTACCTGTTGATCATTCTGGGCGCTGCCATTTTGGCGCTATACGGGCTGACGTATCGCGGCACGGCGGAAATAGTGGACGAACAGGTCATGCTGAACGTCACTGCCAATTTGTTTGATGAGCATCTGATCAGCGTCAAAACGCATTATCCAAACTTAGTAGTCGTACCTAGCGATCCGAACGCCCGTGTCTACTCCAAATATGCGCTGGCACAGTCGCTGGTCGCTGTCCCTTTTTATGCTATCGGCAGCCTTGCATCTACTGGCGAACAGGTGACTCTCGATGATCGCCCGGTCAGCGTCACAGCGCTTGAAGGGGCATTAGCAGTTGGCAGCGTTTTAACAATGTTGACTGTGTTCGGGATTTACTCGATCGCCTTAGAACTTGGCTTTTCACCCTTCGTCGGCGTGATCAGCGGAATTTTATACGCGGTGACAACGATAGCCTGGCTTTACGCCAAAACTTTTTTCAGCGAACCACTGACCGCTTTTACATTATGTTGGGTAGTCGTTTTCGTGCTGCGTACCCGCCGGACAAAGCGCCTGATCGACGGACTGCTTACCGGTGCTTTTCTCGGTGTCGCAATCCTATCGCGGACGACGGCGGCAGTTTTCATCGTGTTGTTAGCGCTTTATCTGCTGCCGGACTGGAATGCGATCACTGCATCGAAAGTCGGCATGTTCGCAAGGCTTCGGGCATATGCCGAACAGTCTTTGCGAACCTTGCTGCCGCTGGCACCCGGCATTGCGGGCGGGCTTGGCTTGTCGCTCGCTTATAACTTGTATCGTTATGGGAACTTGCTGACCTCTGGCTATGAAGCAGGCTTCAACGCCATTTACTGGGACGCCATTGGTGGTTTCTTGTACTCACCAGGGCGTAGTATCTTTCTGTACAATCCAGTGCTGCTGTTGGCTATCCCCGGCACGTGGTGGTTATTCCAGCGTGCGCGGCGTGAAGCGGTGCTGTTCGTGTTGTTGATCGCATTGCAGGTTGCCATATTCATGGGTTGGTATGCCTGGGACGGTGCCGGTTCTTATGGGCCGCGCTTTATGGTACAGATTTTACCGATCGCGATGTGTCTGGTGATGCCAATGATTGAGCGGGTACGCTGGCGTCCGGTGTTAGCGATCCTGGCCGTGCTCGGCTTCGGCTTGCAACTGATAGCGAGCAGCCTTACCATGATTTCGTTGTTCTATGACATTGGTTTCGACGTTCCAACCAGTGTTATCGATTGGTCGTTGGATAAATCGTTTATTGCTCATTTGTGGTCAACTTTCAGTAAGAACCCGCTCGATTCCCTGCTGCTGCATGATCTCGCGCCGACAGACCCCTTTACTCGGCTGGCAATCATGGCGATCCTGACACTAATACCCGTTGGCATTATGTTATGGGTGGCCGGGCGGGTCAACGTGGTCACTCAAGCCGTGAGCACGGAATAAAAGGCGGGTTGAGTCAATGCGCTCTGGATCAAGTCGGCTGGTCACATTTGCGATCGCGCTCTTTATTTGCTTTGGTTTGCTGGCAGCCAGCACCAGCGGCGTTTTAGGCCCGCTGCAAGGCGTCGTTGCGATCCCCTTGTCGTTTGCGCAAAGTGCTATCAGCAGCGTGACAGGACGGGTAGATACGCTGGTTTCGCAGCTCGCCAATTTTCAGAGTTTGCAAGCTCAAAACGCCCAATTGGAGCACGCATTAGTCAGCTTTCAATCCGAGATCGTCGATTTGCGCGAGATCAACGCGGATTATGAGCGAGTCGTGGCGCTTTTGAATTACAAAGATCACAGCGGCGTAGTGGGCAGCCAATTCACCGTCGCGCGCGTGATCGCCCGTGATACGACGGGCTTGCTGCGTACGGCAATTATCGATCATGGCACACGTGATGGCCTGAGCGTGGGGATGCCTGTGGTCACCGAACTTGGATTGGTAGGGCGTATCAGTTCGGTAACCTCAGTCAGCGCGCAGGTTACGTTGATCATTGATACCTCCAGCTATGTCAACGCGCGGCTGCAAAACACAAAAGGTGAAGGCAGCGTCGTCGGCACGGCCAGCGGCGATTTGCGCATGACGTTCATCAAGCTAACCGATCGCATTGATGATAACGATCTGGTCGTCACGTCAGGGATCGGCGGCAACTTCCCGCGCGGCTTGACGATCGGCCAGGTGACCAGCTCGCGCCAGGATGATTCGCGTTTATTTCAGGAAGCCGAAGTGCGCAGCCTGATCGATTTCAACCGCCTTGATTTTGTGATGGTGATCACCAACTTTCAGCCGATCGATTTGTCAGCGTTTGCAACGCCCATCCCCGGCCAATGACCAGTGCACTTATTGGTGGCTGAGTCGGCATGATTGGGCGTTATCTCGGTTTGCCGTTCATGGTGATCGCGGCGGTGCTGCAATCAACCGTGCTGCCAGAGTTTCAGGTGCGCGGCGGACGCGCTGACTTGATTTTTGTGTTGGCGGTGTCATGGACGCTGTTGGCAGGTGGCGAACAAGGCATCGTGTGGGCGCTAATCGGCGGTGTGACGCAGGATTTGCTGACGGGAATGCCGCTCGGCACATCAGCGCTGGTATTAGTCGTGGCGATGTTCGCACTCAGCCAGATCGCCGGACAAATCGGGCGTGCCAACCTGATTGTGCCGCTGCTCGCGATCGGCATCGGCACTGGTATTTATCATCTACTCATGATTGCCGTGTATGCTGTGCTTGGGCGTTCCGCGCCGTTAACGTACAGCCTGATCAACGTGACGCTGCCAACGCTCGTCTTGAACCTGATCATTATTTTGCCTGTGTTTCGTGTGATGGGGCGTCTGTATCAGGCCATTACGCCGCGCCGCGTCACGCTGTAATCGTGCTCAATCGTGAATAAATTGTTGAGGAACTCGCTGTATGCGCGAAGGTCGTTTACTCCCTTTTCAGGGAAGCCGTCTCATACTCACCCGCGTGATCATGCTGTGTACCCTGCTGGTGCTGGTGCTCCGCTTATATCAATATCAGTTTATCGATCATCAGAAATTTTCGGACGCTGCCGACGAAAACGCCATCTCAAAAGTGCCGTTGGCAGCGCCACGCGGTGTCATCTACGATCGCTATGGTGTGCCATTGGCGCTCAATGCGGCGGCCTGGTTGGTGACGATCACGCCAGCAGGGTTGCCTGACGATCAAGCCACCGCGCTCAATGTGCTCAACCGTTTGTCAGCATTGATCGAAGTGCCACCCACGCGCGCTGCTGCTGACGCGGCAGGGCTGAAAGATGTGCGCAGCTTGCAGGAAATGGTCGTCGAAGGGGCGGGCATTGCGCCCTACCGCGCAGTGATCGTCAAAGCGAACATTCCGCAGCCGATCGCGCAGCAGATTTTGGAAGACAAATCACAACTACCGGGAATCGATGTGCAGTGGGGCGCTGTCCGCGAGTATCCGAACGGCATGGTGACCGCGCAAATCATCGGCTATTTAGGGCCGATCGGTCAAAAAGAAGCGAACAGTTTGCGCGATCAAGGCTATAACCCGTCATTTGAGCGCACAGGCTATGCCGGGATCGAAGCCGCCCTGAACGTTCAGTTATCCGGCACACGCGGCAGTCTGGTACAAAAGGTGGATGTTGCAGGACGACCTGTGCAGGGTGGCTTGCTCAAAGAAGACCCGGCGATCGCGGGTGAAAATGTGCGCCTTACCATCGATCTGGCCTTACAAGAGGCGGCACAAAATGCGCTGATCGATCAAATCAACCGAATCAACACGAAGAAAAAACAGCTTCAATCGCAAGCTGGCGCGGTCGTCGCGATCGATCCGCGCAATGGGCAAATCCTTGCAATGGTCAGTTGGCCGACTTACGATAATAGTAAGTTTGCGCGCTTCATCGATGGCAACTATTACACACAGGTTGCCAAAGACCCGCTGTTTCCGCTGGTTAATCGTGCGGTCGGTTCGCTGTATCCACCCGGCTCAACCTGGAAGATTCTGACTTCGGTGGCCGTTGCGCAAGAGCATGTGATCGATCCTAATTCCAACCTGAACGACTCCGGCCAATTGATCGTCAGCAACAGTTTCGCCCCGAACGATCAGGCACGCTCACAGAAGTTCGTTTGCTGGAAGCGCACCGGACATGGCGAAGTGAACCTGATCAAAGCGATCGCGGTCAGTTGCGATGTTTATTTCTACCAGGTGGGGGGCGGCAATCCAGCCGTTTCGCCACAAACGCTGCGCCCCGGCGGGTTGGGCGTGGTCAACCTGGATCGTTATGCGGCCATGTTCGGCGTTGGCGAACAAACTTTTATCGAGATACCGGGCGCGGTAGCTGGACGGATGCCTGACCCAACCTGGAAACGTCGCTATTATGGCGAAAGCTGGTCAACCGGCGATACCTATAACGCGGCATTCGGCCAGGGTTATGTGACGGTATCACCGCTGCAACTGGCAAACGTGGCGGCCACTATCGCGAATGGCGGCACGCAGTATCAGCCTACTTTGATCGATAGTTTCGTCGACTCGGCTAACAATGTGGTGCAGCCCTTTCAACCGCACGTTTTGCGAACGATGATGCTGCCTACCGATGGTTCACCCGCCGTGCTGCACATCGAAGAGGACATGCGGATCAGGGGTCAAAACAGCCTGGCGTGTGTGTGCGAACTGGACAGCGGCTTCTACGATCCGGCCAATGTACCTGATGCGCTTGCCAAACGTGTGCAGGATCCTGCTAATCCCGACGATCCAAAGGCGACCATCGTACAGGGATGCGATCCGGCCAAGGTTGCGAGCGGTTATCGCCAAACGGTGATCGTTGATCGCGATATGACGCCGCCTTCGACGCCGGGCAAACATTTCAACTTTCAATCGGTGGATTACACAGTATTCGTGCCGTTCGATTACGATTTTACCGATGGCGTTTGCGATAAAGATCAATTCAACGTTGCGGATGCTTCACAATTCGCTTCACCGAAGCCGGAAGCCGGACAGATCGGCTATCAACCACCGTTCGTTGATTCATCGATCTTCACGCTTGTGCAAACCGGAATGCATGACGCAACTCAGCTCGGCGGAACGGTCGGCGCTGACTCAGTACAAGGCGATCCGATCGGCTACAACTTGAGCAATGGCATTCCAACGGCGGGCAAAACGGGCACTGCCGAATATTGCGACGATGTGGCGTTCAAATCGAACCTGTGTCAGCAAGGCGCATGGCCTGCGCACGCCTGGTTTGTTGGCTACGCACCCTATAACGCGCCGGAAATCGCAATCGCCGCCTTCGTTTATCATGGCGACGAAGGCTCGGCCTATGCGATGCCGGTGGTGCGCGCGGTGACCGAATGCTATTTCTCGCTTAAGGCGCAGCGTGCAAAAGGCGTTGTAAATCCGGCGTGCAACGTCAAAAACACGAACAGCGTCGTGGGGAAGTAACGCTTGTCGGTCAAACGGCTATGTAGGGTGGGCGGCTCATGCTGGACAAAGCCGCCCACCCCTGATAAAATGCGGACACTGCCTGTGCCACTTTGAATGTACCATTTTGGCGAATCTGTTTGGGAGTCTGTCTTGGCAAATCATAAATCTGCAATCAAACGCATCCGTACTTCGGAGCGCCGCCGTATCCGTAACCGTTTGGTCGTATCGAGCACGCGCACCGCCGTCAAGCGCGCCCGCGCCGCTACCGAAGTTGGCAGCGACTCGACTGCTGCTCGCGAAACGATCGTTCATGCCATTCGCGCGTTGGATAAAGCCGCCACCAAGGGCATCATCCACAAGAACAATGCCGCGCGCCGCAAAAGTCGCCTGATGAAGCGTCTCAATGCACTGTCAGCGACTGGCAGCACGACCACCGCCAAATAATAAGTAACCAGTAAAAAGCCCCGCTTGCGAACGGGTCGGGACTGCCTGACCCGAATGCCCTCATAATTGATCGCACAGTTGCAACCTCAATAGCCCGAAACAAGCGTTTGTGTAATCCGTCACAATATGCTAAAATTAGCGTATCTTATCATCTGAAAATCCGATGAATCGCAGCCTATTGCGTCGCCAACTTTTTGCCGGTTTGATCTTCAGCGCGCTTGTGCTTGCGTTCGGCGTGCGCACGGCTTCGGCGCATGGCTATCTGGTGCGCTCGATTCCGCAAGATAGAGCGACGATCCCGCACGCCCCATCGCGCGTGCAAATCTGGTTCAGCGAAAGCCTTGAAAGTCGTTTCAGCACCTTAAGCGTGACCGACCAGAGCGGCAAGATCGTTGATCTGGCAAATGGCGGCGTGGCGGCTAACAATCCCGATCTGCTGGAAGTGCGCCTGCAACCGAATCTGCCTGACGGCGCATATATCGCGACGATGCGTACTGCTTTTCGCAGTGACGGACATGTTGCGACCGATACGCTTGTTTTTTGGGTAGGCCACCAAACCGACAGCACGACTACCTCCGGCGCAAATACAGATGTGCCGACCCTTGAAGTGATTGCACGCGCTTTGACGCTCATCGGTATGATGCTGGCATTTGGCGCGCTGCTGCTCTATCGCGCAGTGCTGCTTCCGGCGTGGCGCAATCCGCAGTACCGCGCAGGTGGACTCGCGCCGCGTATTATGAGCACGCTGTCCATCGTGATCGGCGCTACGCTTGGCGTGGCGATCACTGGTAACGCGCTGTGGATCGTTCAGCAGAGCATGGCGCTGTTCAACGCCGATGTGGGGCGCGTCTTTCGCGAAAGCTTGTGGAGCGTAGTAATCAACGGCACGCAGTTTGGCGACATTCTGAAAGTCCGCATCGTGCTGTTGATCGCGGCGGCTAGTCTTTTAGGGGTGGCCGATCGGCTGCGCGCGGAACGTCCGGCGTTGGTGCTGGCCTTATGGTCGATCAGCGGAGTCATCATGGGCGGCGCGCTGGCGACTCTGAGCGTTACGGCACACGCTGCCGGATCAACCCTGTGGCCGCTGCTCGCGATCGGCGTCGATTGGCTGCATGTGCTGGCAAACAGCGCGTGGATCGGCGGCTTGATTGCGTTGATCGCTGCGCTGCGCCCTGCCTTGAGTCCACTGGACAGCGAAGGCCGCCGACTCGCCTTATTAGCGGCATTGCGCCGTTTTTCGCCACTTGCAGCAGCGGCGGTGCTGATCATGGCGGCGAGCGGCGTATTCAGCGCATTGTTGTATGTGTACACCCCCGATCAACTGCTGAGCACGAACTACGGGCGCACGCTCATCGCCAAATTGGTGCTGGTCGCGCCGCTGCTGCTGATCGGCCTGATCCATCGAATAACGCTGCAACCGGGGTGTTTTGCACGCTTTGAACGTTGGATCACGCTTAGTTTACGCGGCGAATCAGCGCTCGGTGTTGGCGTGATCCTGATTGTGGCGCTGCTGACAGCCACTCCGCCACCCGTTCCGCCAAATGCGCGTGCCAGCGTTGCACAGCCGATTTTTACAGCCAGTGACATGACTTACAGTTTGACATTGCGACCTGCACCCAACGCGGCTGGCTCGAACAGTTACGATATACTGCTGACGCGCGGCACAGTACCGTTGGATAGCGCAAAAGTCAGCGTACAATTTGTATATCCGGCGCTCGGCCTGCGCGCCACTCCGATTACACTGGATGGTCAAGGCGCGGGCTTGTACATCGGCGCGGGTGCGGAACTCGATCGGGCAGGCGGCTGGCAAGCGATCTTTGATGTGACGCCACCAGACAGCACAACTCCGGTACGATTGGCGCTGAGTTGGAGCGTGCTCGACCAATCGACGCAAAATGCCGATCGGCTGCCAAGCGTGCTGAATGTGGTCAGTTTGGCGGCGGTGCTGTTGGCGTTGGCATGGTGGATCATCCCGATTTTGCGCAGTCCCACGATAGGCGGACGGCTGCCAACGCTGCACATCGATCCGCAGCTGGCACTTTTAGGGGTGGCTATCCTGATCGTGACGGTGATCGTGATGGGCGGTGGCGCACTGTATCTGGCATCCGCCGCAAGCAGCTATCGGTTAGCCGCCAATCCGCCGCCGTCCTTCATCAACCCGACGCTGCCTGATCAAAACGCGCTGAATGTGGGCAAACCGATCTATGCGACAAACTGCGCTTCATGTCACGAAACAGGTCAGCCGCTCACCTCATATCTGACCAGTCACGGCGACTCGGACATTTACCGTTTTTTGCAGGGTACGCCGTCACACCCTTACGCTGATCAACTGAGCGCGCCGGAACGTTGGTCAGTCGTGAATTACTTGCGGGCGCACTTTGAAAGTGGCCTGCCGTGATGCCTGCGAATTAGCGCAATACCCATAAAAATCAAGTGACACGCCCTACCCAAAGTGCTACAATCTGATCAGGCCATTAGCGCCATCAGGCAATCCAAAGCATATGTCCGGTGTCTGCTAGTCCCTCAAAAATAGTGATTGTAGGAGTCCCTTTTGTGACCAGTTTAGCGCTTACCATCTCCGAAACGCTGCGTTATCGTGGCAAAATCGGCCAGTGGAGTTGGGTACTTCACCGAATCACTGGCCTGGGCACTTTGTTCTTTTTGTTTTTGCATGTGATCGATACTTCGTGGGCGGCGCTCTATCCGCCGAGTTTATACAATCGCGCGATCAGCCAATATCAAAGCCCACTGTTCACCTTTGGCGAATTTGTGCTGGTAGCGTGTGTGGTCTATCACGCGATTAACGGCTTTCGGATTGTGCTGTTCGATTGGCGTCCGCAGTGGTGGAAGTTTCAGGCACGCGCCGCCAATATTGTGTTGGGCGTGACGCTGGTGCTGTTGATCCCCACCTTCGGCCTGATGTTTGCCGAGACGATTCGGCATTATACCGGACTCGCGACGTTCAATTTCGACACCTTCAAGCTGCCGGAAATCATCGCGGACAATTCACGCTTTGCGCTCGGCATCATTGCGCTGTTGGCGTTTGGCATTATTGCCTCCGCCATTTATTCGGTGATCGCGCCAGGGGCAAATGCGCCGCGTAAAGCGCTCAAGCGCAGCCGTTTCGATACGTTCATGTGGACGTACATGCGCGCATCAGGCGTATTGATTTTGCCGCTGGTATTCGGCCATCTGGCGATGATGCACGTCATTCAGGGCGTCTTCAATATTTCAGTTCACAACTACATTCCGATTGGCACGACGATGATCAACCAATCCGGTACAGCGGTTGAATTCGTCGCACTGCGCTGGAATACGATGTTCGCGGGCGTGTTCGTGTGGCGCGTGTATGATATTCTGCTGCTCATTCTGACGATTATTCACGGCTTCTACGGGATGCACTACGCGCTGAACGATTACATTCACAATGCGCTGGTCAATCGCGGTGCACAGATCGCCATTTTCGCGACGGTGATCGGCTTGCTGTTCGTCGGTGGCATCGCCATTCTGAGCGGTGTGCCCGCCGAAACAGTCAAGATGTTGCAACAACAAGCTGCACAAGCTGCCGCACAGGTTGCCGTAAAATAACGTCGTAACGGTTTATAAGGAGTCCTCACTATGCAAACGCATCAATTCGATGCACTGATTATCGGGGCGGGCGGCGCTGGATTGATGGCCGCGCTGCACGCTTCCCGTGGCGCAAATACCGCCGTGCTCAGCAAGCTCTATCCAACACGCTCCCATACGGGCGCGGCGCTTGGTGGCATTGGCGCGGCGCTCGGCAACCTTGAAGAAGACAAATGGGAATGGCACGCTTTCGATACCGTCAAAGGTGGCGACTACCTGAGCGATCAGGACTCCGCCGAGATTTTGGCGCGTGAAGCGATCGACGCCGTGATCGAACTGGAACATTTCGGCTTGCCCTTCGATCGCACTGAGGAAGGCAAAATCTCACAGCGACGCTTTGGCGGGCATACCAATAATGATACGGGTAAACCAGTCCGTCGCGCTTGCCATGCTGCTGACCGCACGGGTCACATGATCTTGCAGACGCTGTATCAACAATGCATCAAAAACAACGTCAACTTTTTTGACGAATTTCACGTGGTTGATTTGGTCTTCAATGCGAATCGGTTGGCGGGTGTAGTCGCTATTCAGATTGACACAGGTGAACTGCATTTGTTTCAGGGCAAAGCAGTTGTGTTCGCGACGGGTGGTTGGGGAAAATGTTGGGACGTGACCAGCAACGCGCTCAGCCTGACGGGTGACGGCGCGGCGATCGTGTATCGAAACGGCTTGCCGTTGGAAGATATGGAATTCTACCAGTTCCACCCCACCGGCTTGTATCCGACCGGCTTCCTGATCACCGAAGGCGTGCGCGGCGAAGGCGGCGTGCTGATCAACGGGCGCGGCGAACGTTTCATGGAAAAATACGCGCCGAAGATCAAAGACCTTGCCAGTCGAGATGTAGTATCACGCGCGATCTTCATGGAACTACGCGCTGGCAACGGGATCAAGGGCGGGCCGTATCTGCACCTTGATTTGCGTCCTGAAACGGTCAATCGTTATCTGGCCGAAGCGGGCGAAACACGCCGCATCGATAACCATTACATCGAAAGCAAGCTGGCTGAAACGGTCGATCAAGGTCGCACTTACGCGGGTATCGATCCAGTCACCGAACCTATGCCGATCCGCCCCACGGCGCATTATGCAATGGGCGGCATTCCAACCGACAATGACGGTCAGGTGATCCTTGATCCGCAAAATACGGTGTTCCCCGGCTTATTTGCGGCGGGTGAATGCGCGTGCGTAAGTGTTCACGGCGCGAATCGTCTGGGCACTAATTCACTGGTGGATTTGGTGGTGTATGGTCGCCGCGCCGGGAAGTCCGCCGCTGATTATTGCAAGCACGCCGATTTCGTGCCGCTGCCCGCCGATGCTGGTCACCGCATTGCATCCGAGCTGGAGCGCATTCGCAAGGCGAGCGGCAAAACGCGCGCCGATGTGATTCGCAAGAAGATGCAAACGACCATGACCGATCAGATCGGAATCTTCCGCAACGGCAAGGATATGGAGCGTGGGTTGGAGACGATCCGCGAATTGCAGCACACCTTCGCCACTGATCTCACCATCGACGATCGCGGCAGCAAGTTCAACACCGATCTACTAGAAGCGTGGGAACTCGGCTGCCAGTTGGAAATTTCCGAAGTGACGGCGGTTTCGGCGGTCAATCGCACTGAAAGCCGGGGCGCACATGCTCGCGAAGATTTTGCCACGCGCGATGATGTCAATTGGCTCAAGCACACGCTCGCTTGTCGCGACGAAAAAGGCGTTCACCTGACCTATAAAAATGTGGTGATCACCAAGTTTCAGCCTAAAGAGCGCGTGTACTAAGGTTCAGCCTTTCCTCCAACATTCAAGCCCTTACCCGACCCCTCGCCTTTAGGCGAGGGATTTTCTGCTGCCTGAGTGGGAATTTGTCGAGGTAGGCGGGCAGCGTGACGCGGGAACGCCTCAAGCATCCGCCCAAACACTTTGATCCCTTCGATAAAATCCGCCAGCCGGATGTTCTCGTTGGGCGCGTGAACATGGCTGCCCGACCATCCGCAGCCAAAATTTGCCGCTGGCACGCCGTGACTCTGGCACAACTCGTACATCGGTCCGCTGCCCGGCGACACCGGATACACAATCGGCGGGCGGCCTGCAAAAGTGCTGAGCGCCTCGATCGCCGCCTGCGCAATCGCCGTATTCGCTGACGTGCGGGCGGGCATCGTGCCGCTATCCAATTCGCTCAGCCGAATATCCGCGAAACCGTGCCGATCCAGGTGCGCGCGCAGCAAATCGAATACCAGCCGTGGCGATAAATTCGGCACCAATCGCAGATCGAGTTTGGCAGTGGCACGGCTCGGCACAATCGTTTTAGTGCCATCGCCTTCAAAGCCTGCCGACAAGCCGTTGATTGTGCAGGCGGTGCCGAAATACAAGGCTTCCATGGCATCGATCCCGGTTCGGCTGCCGAGCAACTGCGATAAGCCGTAGCGTTCGGCGTACTCGTGCATGTTGAACGGCAAATTATAGAGCAGAGCGCGATCGGCTTCCGCGATGGGCGCAACGTGATCCATGAAGCCGTCGATCAGCACTCCGCCGTCCGGCGCGCGAAGGGTACTCAGCGCTTCCACTAACCGCCATGCTGCGTTTGGCACAAGCGCACCTTGCCCTGAATGGGCGTCGATGCTGCCCGTCTGGACATTCAACTCCACGCACAACAAACCCTTGACGCCCAACGTCAGCACGGGTACGCCGCTATCGTCGCGATAACCGGACTCCCATACGCAGCCGTCCGCCTCAGCCAGCCAATCGGCGCGTTGGCGAGTGAATAACGCCAGTTGATCGCCGCCGGATTCTTCTTCGCCTTCCCACACAAAGCGCACATGCACAGGCAGCGCGCCATACGTGGCACGGTATGCCTCGACTGCGAGCAAGCGCGCCACCAGATTCACTTTGTTATCCGCCACACCGCGCCCGTATAAATGCCCGTCGCGAAGGGTGGGCGTAAACGGTGGGCTGAGCCAACCTTCATTTGGATCGGCGGGCTGTACGTCGTAATGATTGTAAACCATCAGCAGCGGCTGACCTGTGCCATCTTCACCCGTGATGATCGGTGGCAAATCAGGACGCAGTGCGACGATCTCGGCTTGCAATCCGGCGCGCTGTGCCAGCTGCATTACAGCGCTGACAGCCCCGGCGATCCCTTCTTTGTTGCCCTGTATACTCGGCAGCGCGCATAATGCGCTGAGATCGCGGATTGCGGCGTCGGCGTGGGCGTCTACATAAGCGTCAAATGCGGAAAAGTCCATCGATAATTTCTCGATAAATAAAATGCGCGATACATTGTGCGCAAAAGTGTAATGAGTTCGGCGGCGTTGTCAAGCCAGCGCGTGTTTTATATTTTCACAACATTTCCAATCGAAAACGCGCTAGAATCACCCCTATGCGTATCTTGATGATCTCCAAAGCGTGCGTGGTCGGCGCTTATCAACGTAAATTAGAAGCGTTGGCGTGCTTGCCGGATATTGATCTGACGGTGATTGTGCCGCCTAGCTGGCGCGATCCGAGCGGTGAATTGAAGTTGGAGCGCGCGTATACCAAAGGCTATCGCTTATTAGTCGAGCCGATCCGCTTCAACGGTAACTTTCACCTGCATTATTATCCCACACTGCCGCGCCGTATTCGCGAACTGCGCCCGGATATTGTCCACATCGACGAAGAGCCGTACAACGTCGCGACCTGGCACGCACTGTGGGCAGCCAAACGGATCGGCGCGAAAGCCCTGTTCTTTAGCTGGCAAAACATCGCACGTGCTTACCCGATCCCGTTTGCGTGGGGCGAACGCTGGACACTGCGCACCGTCGATTATGCGATCGCTGGCACGGATAGCGCGGCTGAAGTGTGGCGCAGCAAAGGCTACCGCAAGCCGTTGGCTGTGATTCAGCAGTTCGGCGTCGATCCCGATGTATTCACGCCCAGTATAGCGAAACAAGTGGGCAGTGGCTTCGTCATTGGCTGCGTGGGCCGCCTGGTACCCGAAAAGGGGATCGACACATTGATCCGTGCGGTGGCGCTGCTGTCCGGCGTGTGGCGACTTGAGGTTGTGGGGCAAGGGCCGGAACGCGGCGCGCTTGAACGGTTGGCGCGCAGTCTGAACGTTGCTGATCGGGTGGCGTTCAGCGGACAGCTTCCTTCTATGCGAATGGCCGCTTTTTATCGCCAGTTGGATGCAGCCGTCGTACCCTCACGAACGCGCCCGAACTGGAAAGAGCAGTTTGGGCGTGCCATTGTCGAGGCGATGGCGTGTGGCGTGCCTGTGATCGGCTCCGACAGCGGCGCGATCCCGGATGTGGTGGGCGATGGCGGCTTGATTTTCCCGGAAGGCGATGTGCAGGCGTTGGCCGATCATCTGGACGCCCTCATGCGCGATGAAACGTTACGGCGTGCGCTGGCTGAAGCGGGACGCGCACAGGTGGTTCAGTTGTATACGCACGCTCAGATCGCAGCGCAAACGGCTGAGGTGTACCACGCCATGCTTCGCTAAGCCGTGCCCTTCTGACTCCCTTCTCCTGTAATCCAGGGGAAGGGTTGGGGTTAGGAGTCAACCATTTTGTGCGATCGATCGGCTGAAATCGTGCGATAATCCATGCAAGAAGTCACACATTCAACGGGACGAAGTAAACTACCATGCAAGAGTTTGTCGCATTTGCGATCGTGATCATTTTATTGCTCGCCGCTTATTGGTCATTAGTGATCTTTCCGAAACAGCAAGCCTTCAAAAAGCACAACAAATATGTCAAGACTCTGGATGTGGGCGATGAAGTGATCACTTTCGGTGGCATCATTGGTGAGATCACAGCGCTTGATGCAAACGCGGGGGTGGGCTACGTAAAGATCGCAGACGGCGTGATCGTCAAAGTGATCACCGCCTCATTGACGCGCCCTTATGTGCCTGAAGAAGTATCAATCAGTGCACGTATTGGTTTGGAAGCCGGAGTAGAGCGCGAGTTGGAACGGCACAGTTGAAAACGATCGGTAAACGGATAAGCCGCCTGAATAGGTTGCTAAATAGGCTATACTGTTGAACGCGCGGTAAAAGTGTCGGCAAAGATTTGTTGCAAAAGGAACTTTCAATGACGGATGCACTCATTACCACTGGCGCGGCAACTCGCGTCGCGGATGTCGAACAAAAACTGACTGAATTATGGTCGCAAGTGGCGGGCGGTGATGCAGCACTGATGCGCGCAACTACGCTCAACCTGATCATCTATACAGATTTGCCTGATGAAGCGATCAAAACGCTGGCTTGTATGTCCGAAGGCCATCCGTGTCGCGCGATCGTGATTGTGCCTGCGACTATTAAAACGGATGGTTTCCTGGAAGCGATACCTTTGCTATTGCAGCGACCAGGGTTTGGCCGTGAAGCGCGGGCACAGATCATCTGTGAAGTGATCAAGCTGACCGTTTCTGGCGATGCACATGCTCATATTTCAAGCACTGTGCGAAGTCTACTGCTCACTGATCAACCGGTATACCTGCTGCGCGAAGGCCGCTTTTCGCCCACCGATCCGGCCTTGAAAGACCTGTGGGGAACGCTGGACGGACTGCTGTTCGACTCGGCAAATATCGGCGATGCGGAAGTTGGGCTGCGGGCGGCGTTAGCGGCGCGTGATGTGACGCACTTCAACGGTCTTATTTATGATCTGAACTGGCTGCGCCTGACTTCCTGGTGTAAGGCGTTGGCGCAGCAGTTCGATCCGCTCAATGAACGGGTGGGATTGACCACCACCAATAGTGTAGAGATCACGCATAAGAACGCGCGCGCGGCTGCTCTGCTCATGTTCGGCTGGTTAGCCGATCGGCTCAAGTGGCATGTGATGTCCAACGATCAAGCCGATGTGTGGACAGTACGCTCCTCGATTGGTGCGATCACGCTGCGCCTCAAGACGGTCACCAGCGCGCCGGTCGGGCTGCATAAAATAACGATTGGCACACAAACCAGCACCTACAGCGCCGAGTACATTCCGCAAGATAGCTGCATCGTGCTTCAATCGGAAGGCCATACCGCTGTGGTACCCAATCTAGCCACCGACGAATGCAGTTTATTGAATATGGCTTTCGATCGCGCCGAACTTGATGGCCGCTACGAGCGTGTGCTGACGCTGGCTGTAGCTCTCAGTGCAGGCGCTGACACCATTGGACAGCGCGCTGGTATGATTGTCGTCAAAGATAGCGATGCACTGGCACGGCTGGCCGCTCGCGAAACTGTGCAGATCGCGCGCCATTCGATCAAGCGTAACGGACGCTTTACGGTCGCCTTATCGGGTGGTTCGACGCCCCGCATCCTTTTTGAGTTGCTGGCACAAGCGCCTTACCGTGAGCAGATTCCGTGGGCACAAACCCATATTTTCTGGGGCGATGAGCGCGATGTGGCAACCGATCATCCTGACAGCAATCAACGCATGGCGCATGAAGCCCTATTGGATAAAGTGCCGTTGCCACCGGGCAACATTCACGGCATTCTGACCGGTCAGCTGAACGCCGCCGATGCTGCGGAGCGTTACGCCGCCGAACTACGCGCGTTCTTCGAGCTGAACGATGCGGAACTCCCCCAATTCGATCTGGTACTCCTCGGCTTGGGCGACGATGGGCATACGGCGTCTTTGTTTCCGCATACTGAAGCGCTGCACGCAAAAGGCGAGGCGTTATTCGTGGCAAATGTGGTGCCGCAGTTGAATACCACTCGCCTCACTTTAACGGCGGATGTAATCAACCGTGCCGCCAATGTGATCTTTCTGGTGGCAGGCGAAAAGAAAGCAGGCATTCTGTACGATGTGGTGCGTGGCCCGTATAAGCCGGAAGATCATCCGTCGCAATTGATCCATCCTGCCGAGGGCGCGCTCACGATTATGACCGATCAGGCGGCAGCCACCCGCCTACGCGCCGATATGGGCGCTGAATGATCGTTGGATGTGCCTGCTGATGTGTGTTTGCTGATCAGCGACGAATGGCAGCGGCAGCGGCAGAATCAAACCAAATGCGCCGACCAACAGCATCGCCAGCAATGAGATCGTGCGCCCATTCAACCAGAAGTTAGGTAGTCTGCGATTGGTAATTGCCGCTTGTAATAACAGCGCGGCGATCACGCATAAGGCATTGCCACCGACGATCAACCACAGCGTTGGCGGTGCTGCCCGTGTCAACTGATTGGCCTCATTGATCGCGGTAGCCGTACCTGCGCCGATCAAAGTCAGGCCAATCACAAAAGGCAAGTGACTGTAAATCAGCTGTTGACCCAGCCCTAACGATTCTTTGACGTTTTGTTCTTCGCGCTGCGTATAGATGAAATAACGACCCGCAATGACAATCGACAGCGTGAATAGCATCACCGCCGTAGCAATCGAGGCGAAATGCCATTCGACTTTAGCCAGACCGTTGATCACTTCAAACAGCGTATCGCCCAAAATGATCAGGTTGAATTGCGAAAAGCGTTCGGGTAGGTGCGAAGTATCGACGGGTACGCGGCTCAAAATCGGTTGGCCGATCCATGGTGTGATGAATTCGACCGCCAGGCCGACTACCCACAACACGTACTGAAACGGCGGTGTCACAAACAGCGATAGGGTTCACAGTAACGCGCCCGCTCCGAACCCGATCAAGTACACGGTGCTCAAACCGCGCGCTTCAGGCACAGCGCGCCTCGCACGAAAGTACATGAACAAGACCGTATAGCGCATGAATAGATAGGCCAATACGAAAATTCGTGCATCAGCAACGCGAATAACACCACCGACAGAACCACCAAAAACGTTAGTGAGCTGCGTGGACATGACGGCTGCCGCTAACATATGGCCGAACGTGATCACATGCTGGATCGTATCATCGGTGTCAAAGCGGCTGAGATAGACGGTCTGCCCGACCCATGCCCACCAGATCGGCAAGAACAGCAGCACAAAGCGCGCTAAACCCGGCGCCGTCGGATCATCGCGCAAAATGCCGATCAAACCCGTGATCGCAACTGCGAATACTAAATCGTAAATCGACTCCAGCCAGGTTGCATGACGCGCTTCACCCGCTTGATTAGCTCGCAAGCGCGGCAGGATAAACCATCTTTGGCTCGTTTGTTGTGTTTGACCCATTGTCAGCCCTATCGCACAAATTCCCGTAAAAGCTAAACCGATTGTAATCTATAGCGTGTGGTGTGCATATTTAACTTTTCAATCAACATTCAGCGCATAGATTAAGACTTTATCAGAAATTGCGAATTGATTAGTTCGCTTAACAGAAATGGTCTATAATTTGCTTAAAGCGGTACGAACGTCAACCGTTTCATGCGCCTGATTTATAGGGTCTACAGGGAGAGAAAACGTGAATTCTGTGAAACGTCTAGGTATGATGGCTGCGCTCGTCGGCGTCCTGGGAATTGTCCCGGCCTTCGGTGCTCATGCCCAATCCGCCGGTGCGTGCACATTAGCCGCTGCCGATTGTACATTGCTCACCACTGCCAACAGCAATGTCGGCAAAGAAACTTCGTTCACCCAGGACTTCGATTTCAAGGTGACCGTTAAGACTGGCACTCAGAACGTCGATATCAGCGCCACAGGCACTGGTCCATTCACCGTCAACACCGGCGCCAGCATGACCGACATGAATTCGGTCTACAACGCGGTTGATATGGCATTGGACATCACCGGCTCGACCACGGGCACTGGCACTGATCAATCTGGCAAATTCAGCATGGTCATCACCAAGGGTGTATTCTACTTCAAGACCGATAAGCAGGATTGGCAAGGCGTCAAGCTGAGTGACGCGCTCAAGGCTGCTCAGTCGCAAGGCAGCAGCATGACCGGCGGGAGCAGCAGTGGTGCCGCAGGCCAGGCCGCCGCTCTGTTCCAGGACCCCGCAATCCTTCAGTCACTGACCAACCTCGCCAATACGCCGAGTCTGGTAGTGCTGACCAAGACCGCCAATGCACCGACCCTTGACGGTCAGACGATGGCCGAATTTGTGTACACGATCAGTTTGAAGGGCATTGCCACCTCTAAAGATTTGTACCCGTTGATCCGTGCTATCCTCAAAGCCAGCGGCTCTACCACTGATTTGCCGGATGCACAGTTGGCGCAGTTCAGCAGCATTGCTGGTTCAGCGCTGAGCAACACAACCTTCACCATCACCCGTTGGGTCGGCACGACCGACAACGAATATCACGCACTGGGCATTGACCTGGTTGCGGCGATCGACCCGACGACTTTGGGCAGCAGCGGTGACCCCGTGAATGCCAACTTCCACCTGCTGGTCAAGCTGAGCAAAGTCGGCCAGCCAGTTACCGTGACCGCACCCGCTGGGGCCAAGATGGTCGACACTAGCAGCATGAGCGGCAGCAATTCAGGTTCAGCGACGATGGCCGCAACGATGGATGCAGCCGCGACGATGGTCGCTACCGCCGCTCAGTAAGCGTCCTTCGCCTTCGTACCAACATTAACTATCAAGCCGGAATGGGGAAACCTGTTTCGGCTTTTTGTTATTTGACAGGGCTTTTTGTTCAGTGATAGCAGGTGTACAAACGGCGTTATATTGGGGCGCAAGATTCCCAATGAGCAGCCCGTTGAACACGCACAATTTGGCCTCCAGCAGATGCAGATATGTTGGTAGTAACATTTCAACGACTTATTTGCTTATCTGCCCGATTCGTACAGGCTACTGGTCTAACGCAGTGAAGGGTAAAGGCGTGCGAGCGCGCAATGGGCATGGCTGTTTTTCCTTGCAACAACTGTACCTGACTGCTACGATTTTCGCTTTCAACTTCACTGCGTTGGACCACAAACTGCTGCCATACAACGGAACTTCGAAATGAGTAAGCAGGAAATACGAGTATCGCCCAAATCGTATGAAGGCAGTTTGACGACTCCGCTGCGCTATCTATCTAGCCTGGAAGCTGGATGGGAAGGATTGTTAGCGGAAGCCTTCCATGAGCCAATGGAATTAGAAAGCTGGATGACTCCTGCCCGATCGGGTATCTCCCTGATATTGTTTACAGGTGGACCACTCGCTATGGCACAAAGGCAGATCAATGGCCCATGGAAAAACTTGCATATTCGCGAAGGGGAGCTTACCGAACTATTTTAGCTACTAAATGCTAACAGGGGCTTAGCATTCCTCACCAATGCAGCTTGAAGTTCATTCAAGCAGGGCAGTTCTGCCAAAGCACGCAGAAAAATCCCGCGTGCGCCATTCGTGTCTCGGTGCATCTGAATGTCGTCCGAGCCGCGAATGCGTTCACTAGACCCAACTTTCACGATTTCGCCAGACCACGAACACGTCTTACTGGTGTACGCTTCGTTCACTTTGAGCACCGTTTTTCCATATTCGCTCGCTACCGTTTTGAGCCGTTCCTTGAACTTGAAATGCTCCCAGGTCAGCATCGCACGCACCGTTTTCGAGTGTAGTTTACGGCCAACGCGCGTCACCATCTGCGACGTTTCAAAAGTGGGGATCAAAATCACATCAAAGCAATCAACCAGAAAACGACATGCTTTAGCGTGCAATTCATCACGCAGTTCGCGGATTTTCCAACGCATTCGATGCGCCGCTTGGCGCATTCGATAGCGCTGCTTTTTGTTGGTTGAAAGCGCGGTGCGCGAAATGAGATCATCGAGATGTTTGCACAAACGCACCAATCGGCCAAAATCATGATAGCCAATAGCGCCTGCCAGGTCTGGCGAGAAAAACGTCTGGAAAGTACGTACACCGGGGTCTAGCGCCACGATACGCGGTGCTTGGTTATCGCGTTGTCGTATCGTCTTCGCAAACGGCACACATAAGTACCAGCGTCCTTGCTGCCAGCTCAATTTGCAGTCCAGAAAGTCAGCAGGCAGTGCTTCAGCATAGCGCAGCTTGCCTGAGAGGGTTGGATAAATGCCCGCGCTTTTTACGGCGGACTTGGGGATAAAACACGTTTGAAGCGGCGCTTTTCGCGTTTTGTAGTGCACCTCGGAGAATTCGCCCGTTCTTTTGTACTTCTGTTTGGCGGCACTGTATGCGTCACAGCATTCTTTGACTGCCATTTTCTTGATCTGAAAGGGTATTGCTTTAGCCCAGGCGGGCAGCATCGGTAGGATTATGTTGGTGGCGATGTCGGTCCAGGTTGGGCGGCTGCCCGTAAGCGTTTTCAGATAGTCGATCGTCCGGTTATAGACGTAGCGTGAAGTCCCTAGCCAACTACGAAACAGCCTCGCTTGCGTCGCTGTCGGATAAAGTCGCATCTTGCGCGATTTGGTCACGGTATTTGCGGAGTCCATGCATTCGGGCAGCAAAGACGGCAAGTACTGCGAGAAGATCGGCGCTAAGTTCGTCGGCTGGGCTGGCGAGATGAGACTTGCTGAGAACCACGACTTTTCCACCGTTACGCTTGATGAGCCATTCGATAAGCTCAAAGCTGAACCGTGCGAGTCGGTCGCGGTGGGCAACCACAATTGTGAGCTTATCCCCTGACAAACTTCGTTCCAGTAGGGCGTTAAGCCCTTTCCGTTTGAATCGGTCAACCGCTTCACTTAGCTTTAGCCAGCACATGACAGCGATTATAATACGAATGGCAACTATTTGTCAACCCTGAGAGCTGATGTTGATGCGTCTTACGAGGTACGTTGGAAAGCGCTTTCCGTTGTCCCGACACAGACTCTGCATTTGCATTTGAGTATCGCTGTTCACCTCCTGAGTTATTACATATCAGAATCAGTCACTGTACGCGAATTCCCGCAAGGCAGATACCACACGATCAGGGCTTTCGCTTAACCAGAAAAACAAGTAATGTAGGGAGATGATAAACCGACGCCAGTATATCGAGTATCTAATCCGTGCTGAACTGCGTCATTTTCACATCTCTGCATTTTCAAATGCTTAAAGCGAAAATTCTGAGGATATTTATCAGTATGTTACAGCAAATAGCGCTCTGGAGAAAACCACGATGTCGAAAGGGATCGATAGAACTAACACGACTTCTCAGCAAACAGCATTTATTGACTTCAGCCGACGGGAATTTCTACGCATGATCGGGTTAGTGAGATTTGGCACAGTTGGGTTCGGAGTTACCAAACACTGGTCGGTAACTGCACAAACACTTCAATCACCGACTGATCATCAAGCAATCGCCAATCAAATCAAGATTCTTGTTGACAATTTTGGTCAGAGAAAATCCGCAGTCGGGTTGGCGGTAGGCGTGGTTTATCCCGGTAAAACTAAAAAAACAGCGTCTGGTCTGAAACTTACCCCTATGGCGGCTAGTTCTATAGCAACGACACAAACCTGTTTTTGGGGCGAGACGCAGCAAGGTAACGGTCAATTGCCCGATGCGCAAACAGTTTTCGGGATCGGTTGGCAGCGGGTCGAGCAAGTATGCGCATTTGCCAGGATCGGACGCGACGCTGTGCAGCTCAGCCCGAACCTTTGTCCGAGGACGATGTCTTCACTCTTTCCACGGCGTATGTATGAAAACACGATAGGTATTGTTTTAGCGCTGGGTGGCTGTCTATAATTGTGTCGAGCATAGTTCTCGTGTTTTGGCTTTGGCCTGGTAACCGTATCCTAAACCGAGATTTTGCTCTTTTCAACCCCGCACTCAAAAATGCATGACTTTGGTATATAAGTCAGTGAGTACGATCAGGATTTGCATATATTTCGTGATATTTGTTCAGGCCGTCACTATCTCGACTATCCCGGAAAAGAGGTTTCGATGCGTTTTACTTCTCACTTGCTACACCGTTTCGGTTTAACGGCGACGCTGGTGGCGCTGCTTTGTGCCAGTTCGATATTCACAGCGAATGCTCAGATAGCTAACTGTTTTGGCTTGGCCGCAGCAGATTGCCAGCTTGTCGCGTCGGCTGACAAGAACATTTCTCAGGAAACGTCCTTCAATCAAACATTCGAAACGTCCGCGACCCTCAAAACGGCTACGCAGACAACCACCCTATCCGCGACGGGCGGCGGATTGTTCGCGCTGGATAGCGCTGCGCTGAGCGGTACAGCCGATCAAGCTGCGGTGTTCAATGCGCTGAAAATGACTTTCAACGTTAGTGGGTCTGTTAAGACGACGGGCAGCAGTGCATCGACACAATCGGGAAAAGCGAACTTTGTTGTCCTGAATGGTGAACTCTATGCCCAGGCGACCGACAGCACCGGAAACCTCAGCCCCTGGCAAAGTATCAGCTTAGCGCAAGCTGCAGCGGCTGGCAGCGGATCAGGATCGTCGAACAATGCATCGAACCCGGCGCTTGCGTTCTTTCAAGACCCCGCAGTAATTCAAGCGATTGTCTCTGCGCCAAACATTAAAGGGTTTATCGTTGGTAAAAAGACGGCGAACGTGCCGATAGTCGATGGTCAGCGGCAAACGGAATTGGTGTACACGTTCGACGCCAAAACGCTGGTTACATCCCCCACCATGTATCCGGTGATCAAAGCGCTCTTAAAAGCCGGTAACCCCAATTACAGCGGCGCAACCAACGCTCAAATGCAGAGCAACGCGTTAACGCTTGCGGCGGCATTGCAGGGGACTACATTCAAAGTGACGCGCTGGATCGGTACGAAAGATAAGCTGTACCACGCTTTAGGCATCGATGGAGTATTCAAATTAACCAGCCCAGTGGCTGCGCAGTCCGGCAGCGCAACCTTCCATTTGCTGGTTAAGCTAAGCAAGGTTGGTCAGAGCATCACCGTAAACGCGCCAATCGCTGTTAGTCAACCAACCCCATCGAAAAGTACGCCGACCAATAATGCAGGGTCGAATGCCAACCCGACCAGTACACCATCAGCCAATACAATCGATGCATTCATTCCAGATACCGTCACTTCACGCTATGCAGGCATCCCCTTTGGAAAAACAGCGTCATCCGCTTATCCAGCGTCGTTCGCGTCTTTAGGTAATCCCACCGCACCGCTCAAGATCACGCAGCTTTCAAGCTATTCGTGTGGTTCTTGCGAGAATTACTACAGCAGCGTAATCGTTAATTTGCTGCCACAGATCAAAGCCGGGCAAATCTATTACGTTTTCATTCCAGTGACGCTCACGGGCGAATTCGATGCCAAACCGGGCACCGCAGCGGCACTGTGCGCGCTCGATCAAAATAAGTTTTGGCAAATGCATGACGTGCTGTTCGATTGGCAGCTCCGTTATAACAGCGATGCAGCGAATATACAGCGGTTGCAAGCGGCTGCGCTAAAATTGGGACTGGACGTAACAAAATTCAACACCTGCCTGACAAGCCAGGCCACGAGTCAAAAAATCAACGCGGCGAATGCCTATTTCAAAACATTGGGTCTTTCTAGCACCCCTAGCATCCTAATCAACGGCAAGCCAGCCGATACACCCCCCACGCTGAGCGACATACTTGGTTTGCTAGACGGCAGTGCTCCGCCGCTGCCCACTATTCCTGGTACCTTGCTCTAGCCCAACCATTTAATCAGCCAACACCCGCTCCAGCGCGCGAATCGATACTTCCAACATCGCGGCATCGGGTTCGCGAGTGGTCAGGCGCTGCAACAGCAGATTCGGCGTGACCAGCGTGCGTACCAGCGGATTATCCATGTGGCGCGCGCTGTACTGGATCGCTTCATAGGCGATTCCGGCAACCAGCGGCAGCAGCAGTATGCGCGACAAAATGCGCA
>Ga0209724_1000987_pt1 | contig 26817 bp, 18 predicted proteins | sample grotaG_FD_184143 | JGI IMG/M metagenome (GOLD analysis project Ga0209724, IMG submission 184143) | Glacier valley bacterial and archeal communities from Borup Fiord, Nunavut, Canada, to study Microbial Dark Matter (Phase II) -... | ecosystem: Environmental > Aquatic > Freshwater > Ice > Glacier ...
AGCAGGGCACGAGCCTCACTCACAAAACGCTGAAGTCGATTCCGAGTTATCTGGTCAAACGCCATAGGGGTAGTCAATCCTGTTCATCTTGAAGCTCAATCTCAATGTCGATCGCCCCATAGCCCGATAGCCGCAGCTCCAGTTCTTGCAGCCGTTGCAGCAGTTGAGTGAGCTGTGCTCGGTTAGTGACTCTGGCAGGAATGCGAATCAACTCCTTGATTTTAAGCGGTTCGTCGTTTGCGGTTGGCGTGGCTAAACGTTCTGCCTCCAAACGCTGCCGCTGTCGCTCAGTTGCCTGCTGTCCAATTCGCTGCTTTTGCTCACTCAGAGTCGTGTTCAGATCATAGTCTCGTGAGAGCAACTGCCGCAGACCTGCCAGATCCGGAGTTGGTTCAATCAGCAAGTCATCGAGGCGCGATCGAACATTGTTTCGCTCCTCCTCCGTCAGTTCCTGCCAGTCAGTCAGCCGCTCCAGATCTGCCGTACCTTCTTTAATTCGCTGCTGTTGTTGGGTTGAAAGCTGCTGTACTGCCGTTTCCACCTGGGATTGCAGGGTTGTGAGCAGCGTGTTCAAATCTGTCGCATGGCGATAGAAATCTTCCTGTTGCAGCCGCAGCCGTAACCGTTCCAGATCTTCTGCCACTTCCTGCCGCAGCGCACCCGGCACTCCCGTGTCTGGCAAATCTTGAATTGCTTGCTGGTGAGATTGGAGCGATCGAATCGTCGCTTCCAACCCATTTTCCAGTGCCCGCTTCACATCGCCTGCCCACTTCAGATTGTCATACAGTGCTGACTCTTCCCTGCCAAGGCGGTCTGCCGCATCTGAAGCATCGGTCAGCAACACATCGGCTAATTCCTGGTTGAGCGATCGCAGCCGTTCCACTCCCGGTAATGCCAAACCTGCTAGCTTTTCTGCCAAAGGTCCATAATCCCGTTGGTAGTAGGGAAACTGTTTAACGGCAGCATCACTGATATCCCGCTCTAGCGGAATTACCGCCTCCCCTCGCAGTTCCGTTAACCGTTGTGCCGCTCGTGCCAACACTTCATTAGAAAGCTTGGCTTCCCGCAGCGACACCCCAATGTTGCCAAAGCTCTTGTTGGTCTTTAGAGCTTCGATCGCCTGTTGACCCACTGCTTTTACTTCTCGCCCCGAAATCTTCAGCGTAATTTCTCCAGCCACCAGCATCGCCGCTAGAATGTAGCGCAGCGTATCTTGAGACCAACCAAAAGGAGGCTGACTGAAGTGGTCGATCAACCGCTTGCCCTCGACCGTTCCATTGCGATCGATGTAGTCTCGAATGCTAACGATCGCTTTGTGGCGGGTTTGAATTCGGGGCTGTCCGCTCACCATTTCCACTAATCCTAATGGGTCAAGCTGGCTGGTAATAGCAGACAAATTCGTTTGCTTCAAAAATTTTTCAGCCGCACTGGTTTCCATCCTTGCCGGAGCTTCACTATATCGGTTGAAAACTTGCTCTGCCGCGCTACTCAAGTGCTTACGGGCAGCATCTAGCAACTCGTGACTCAGGGTTGAAACCGCCGTCACCTGACCCCGGAATACGAATGACCCCTGACTGAGAGATTGTCGCAGCTTCCGCTGAAGCTCTACTTTCAAGCCGTTGGCACGGTTAATTTGGTTCGTGCAGTACTCCCGCACTTCCTGGTCTGGATCATTGCGGTGACGTTCATCAATTTGCTGACAACGATAAATTTCTTCGGCAGTGGTTTGCATCTCTGCATTGGTGCGTCCCAGTAAAAAGATCTGGGCTGGCTTCTGCCGTGACTCTTCCACCACCGCCACTCGTGCTCCTTCATACTCCGTCACATCTACAAACTGAACCAGAGTTTGAATCGGCGACTGCTCACCCGCTAGATTTTGAACACTATTGCCCATCTGCACCTTCAAACCAGAAGCGACCTGAAGATTTTCTAGCAGAGTTGCGCGCGGTAAGGGGTCAAAACTTTCCCGCAAAGCTTCATTCGTAATCCGACGAACCTCAAAACTACGCAATGGCACACTGGTTCGCTCCAGATCAATGTCCCGTAGCTTTTCGCTCAAGAAGCTCAACACGCCCTCATTTTCGGTCAGTGGAATCTGCGGTTCATGTAGCATGGTGGCGATCGCCTGCCGCACCTCATCGAGTCTCGAAGGAGCTTCAATCGATGAATGCATCAGGCTAGCAACATTTTCAATCGTCACAGGCAGGTTGCCGAGAATTTGCAGAACCGCGATCGATTTTGCAATGTCTTGATTCAGAGGCGAATCACTGTAGAAGGCGCAGGTCTTTTGAGCCGCACTATAAACGGATGGGAAGGCTCGACGGATATCTTTATCCAGGGCATCGTAAAGGGTTACGGTAGTTGCTAACCAGCCTACTGGTTGATCAGCGACTGGGATCTGCCGATTATGCTCTTCAATCAAAATATCCTGAATCACTTTGATTGCAGAGCGCAACCCAATGCCACCGGTTGATTTCGCTAGCGCCCCCAGCAGGTTCAGCAGAATATCAAAGTGAGCCGGGAGGAAAGGATAGAGGTTGATGAAGGTGGTGCGATCGAAGTCCGCATTGTAGAACTTGGCATCCCTCAGCTTCGTGTTGTGTCGCAGCGGCTGACCGTGGGTATCAAACCGCTGACCTAGCACGTCTCCACCATCCGGCGATTTGCCCAACAATCTGCGGTAGCAAATCTCTTTAATATCGCTCGACTCCAGATCGATCTGGATAGGGAACCGATCTTTGAGCTTGTAGAGTTTGTCAGAATTCAGTGTTGCCCTGGGATCATCCTCGGTCAGTGTTTGTTGCGCCGTTGCAATAATCCAGACCTTGCCTTCCCCTAACCGCTTTAGATTTTTTGCTAGTCCATCCAGATTCAGAATCAAATGATCCCGTGAGGCAATATATTGACCCACTTCATCCACAATAAACAGAATGTGGGATTTACCACTCTTTCGTCGAACAATGTCAATCATCTCCTGAACGCGCTCATTCTCAAACTTGAAAAAGCCGTCTGTGCTGGAGTTGAAGGCATTTGTATTGGGAAATAATACTGGGTACAGTTCATTTGCCAACTGAGGAATTAGCGCGTCCACAGCCAGCGGATCATTTTGAATGTCCTTCCAGGTCATCCCTGGCAATACTGTCTGAACCTTAGCCTCAAGTTCTGCGGTGCGCCCATCTTGTTCAATTCGCCATTCCAGAGCAGCCACTTTCAGGTTACGAGAATAGCCTGCCCATTGCAAAACCTTGTAGTAAAGAACTGATGACACATCTTCCATTGTCGCCCCAGCCACCATATCGCTTGCCAGATCAAGCAAGACCACTTCCGCAGGATAGCGCTGTACCACTGTTCCAAGCAGCGCTCGTACCTGTGGTGTGTTGAGACGATCTTGTAGCCGCCGGAGGAAAGCCACATTATCTAGCTTCTTACTCTCATCAAACGCAAAGCCAAGATATTTTGTGAAGGAGCTTTTGCCAGAGCCGTAGAAGCCTGACACCCAAACTCCAATCTCATTCTCGCTACCTGACTCCATTGCCAACTGCATTCGATCCAGCAGCTTACGAAACTGCTCTTCAATGCTGTCAGTCACTACATACTCGGAAATTTCCGCCTTCAGTTGTTCTTCCTGCTTGGCAGCATAGGCAATCACCTTTTCAATTTTCCGATTTGGACCTTTACTGGAGTCGAAGAGATCGCGGATATTCATGAGCGGGAGTGGCTAGTGGTCGGTGAGTAGCAGGCGGAAGACAGCGGGTATCAATTCTGGCGTTGCTGAATGAAGGTATGAATCATGCTGGAACCGGAACATCCCAAAATTTCAGGTAATGAAGTAACAAACGAATCGAGTGTGCCAGCATTTCTGCTGACTTGGAATAACAGAGGGTCTTACGATGTAGTCGAGCCAAATAGTGGCGCAATCGTGTATTTTCACCTTCCACACGGGTCATGTATGTCTTACAAATAATTTGGTCACCGTCGGGAATGAAGCCAGGATAGACAGACCAGCCGTCCGTGACATAGAAATAACATCGCCAAGTCGCCACAATAAGCCATAGGGGGCGAAACGTGTCGGCGCTATGATTACCCAAGGGGAAGAGCTTCGCAACGCCTAAAACCCACCCTAAAATGCCTTGAAATCAAGAACCCCGCCGCAAGCGAGCAGGGTATGGAAAACGTTTTGCTCCCGAATTCCAGATTCGGATTGCAATCTGATTTTCTCGCCGCAAGCGACGGGGAATCTACCCGTACTAGATTGAAGTGGTCAACCGCTGTCCAGATCCAAGTTTTGTTTTTTTTGACCAATGAAGGTCTCCAATTCATCGAGTTCACCGACTTCAGGAATTTTGTCAGGGACGTAGGCATTGGGTAGCCGTGCACCGACTAGTCTGACCCAAGTAATCAAGGTAGTGTGATGCACCCCTTTGACCCGTTCAATGCCCCGAAAACCCATGCCGTTGACATACATTTTGAGGCATTCCCGTTTCATCGCTTCACTGTAGCCTTGGGGCGGTGCGTAGACATCAATAAATTGCCGCCTACAATCGACGCAAATGTGATTTTGTTTACCTTTCTTGATTCCATTTTTACGGATATGCGTTGAGTGGCACTCAGGACATTCCATGATAATTTATCCTAATTCATACCCCCATTATGCAACGCCTCAATTCTTATGATGGTTCCGATCGCGGGTCACTGTCCACTGACCCCTTTTTCGCTGCTTCTCCTAAGCTAGCCGCCCACATGAACCGATCGATAGTTTCCATCATCTGGATAAAATCCTAGAAATTTTAAGCTGGTTTTGCCCGTGCGAATTCCAGGGTACAAAAACACAGTTGGAATATTGAACTTACCTTGAAGCTGACTTTCGATCGCCCCGATTCGCAGGTAGGGGTGTAGTGCCTCTAAATCAGTGACTAGCATCACAGCATTGCTCTGCCCTTGTATAGACGCTAGTTTGTCTTCTAGTCGAGCCTGAAGTGTTGCACTTTTAGTTAGTGCATTTGCAACCGACTTATTAGTTCTATCCCAGTTCTGAGGATCTTGCCGGTCTGCAAGTAGCCACAGGGCACGCCGTGGATCATTCTGCAAAATTTCCTCAATTTCTGTAGCAATGGAGAAACAGTGAATCTCCCACCCTTCATTTCTTAGACGAGCAGTCCAGGCAGGTGTTTTTCGCTTGACTTCAAGGATTCTTTGTGGCTCGAATATTAGGTAATAAATCGGCTCAAATCCAGCATGTCCTAACTCTCGCCCTCGACGAATCCGCTCAATTAACTCACCAAAATTAGCTTGCAGCGAGGACATGGCAAAGTGCCTCCATATCTGAATACTTCCAGCTCATACGAACGACATCTCCTCCAACTTGCAGCAAGAACCACCCATTCAGTGACAGCCGCTTCAATTCTGCCAAAACATCTTCCCGTTCTAACCCAAAGAGTGCCCAATCCGGATGATGCAACAAGTTATTATCACCCAATCCTCGGTGGTGCAAATCATATACTAGGTAGACAGCAACTTTATCCGAGAGGTGCAGCGGCAGGAATCGACGCTTACGTCGTACTCCATTTTCCAGAAGTCCATAGTCCGCACAACATCCTGTTAAGTTGCCAGCGATGCGCTTGATTGTATAGTCTGCCCAGCGCTTAATGGTTTTGCCGTCATCTACTGCCCGTTGAACAAACGCACGGGCAACCTCGTTATGGAGTTCGCGATTGCCCACGGTATATCGAGGCCAATACACTTGACAAATAAAATCAGCCAGAATCAGGTTGGCACGGCACGTAAAGAGCAGCAGAAACTGATGAAGTTCTTCAGACGTAAGGCTTGGCAATAGAATTTTTAAGTGGCAGGCAGGTGCTGCCTCACGGACGAGATAACGGGGAGCAAAACACTCGACCACGATATTTCTGAGACGGCGGGCAGTCACGTTTGGAAATTGACCAGAAGCTAACGCTTCCTTGTAGAGCGTAGGTACAGTCATTCCTGGCTCCCAAATTTGCAGCAGCAGCTTTGTCTCCGTCATCAGACCAAGACCCGCTTGCAATTTTGCTGTGTACTGTGCTGGGTGAGCCACCATTAATTTGTAAAGTAGGGAAAACTGCGAATGCTCTGCTTAAATGCTGCTAGGTAGTATTGAGCTAAAGTCTTTGAGCCAGAAGGACCATAGAACATATCCAATGAGCCGATCGATTGAGGTCCTTCTGAGACAGAAACAGATTCTCCTGACAAGTTGCTTAATGCGGCTAACGCACTTTCTTGACTTCCAACTTCGACGAACCACTCATCCGGGGCATTCATCATTAACTGTTGCAAATCCTGTTCCATCTCTTCCGGCAACCGAAAAAGATGAAACACGCTACCAATCCCAATCTGCTCATCGTGTAACCGTCGCGCCGCTTCTCGAACGCCATTGTACTGAGCCAATCGAGTAGTTCTAGCAAATACTGGTTCTAAGAAAAATCGGCTGGACGAATCAAAAAAAGTCGTGGACCACCAATTCCCTTGTGCCTTTTCGCCCAAATAGCCAACTAGAATCCGCAAATGTCCATACAGGTTAAGAGTTGAATGACGCATGATCCCACACAGTGACAGAGAGTGCAGCCTCTATTGAGGCAATGTTAAATACTAGTACCACTTTCCATTGTCGGATCAAGGCAGTCCTATTCATGCAAATTTGAATTGTTTTCTCGTCAAACTGAAATACCCAGGGCAACCAAAGAAGAGCAACGCCCCTTTGATCAAGACTTGGTCTTAGCGTTTAGCTCCGCGATCATGCGTTACACATTTGTCAAAAAGGTGGAGCTAGTCTTTCAACTGGTTGCGGGTTTTGCTTAAAAGTTGATGTGAAATCTTGAACGGCAAGGTCAAATTGAGCTTTCAAAGGAACAGAACGATCAAAATTGATCGTTTCCCTGCCGCTTTTCCCAATCTTCCTGATTTCAAAGCACGACCATTCTGAGTCTCTGTTGCCGAGACCTCAAAGGGAAGGGATGATGCAGGGATTAGCTTTGGCAGAAATGCCGGAGATTGATCAGCGTGTATGCCAGGGTTTTCAAGGCGTAATGCAACTTGCTGATCCGCTCGAAGCGCAGCAGTAAGCGACGGAACTTATCCTCTCAAGCGAACACTCGCTCAAATGAGACAAATCATCCTGACCCAACGGAGGCTTAACCTGAATGCGACCCTACAAATCAGCAACATCCTCGACGATCACCTTCAGCAGATTCAGCAGCTCGTTATCTCAGAGCAAACTCAAATTGTTGTTTTTTGGAGCGATTTAGTTTCTCGTGAGGAACTCCGTAAACACATCTGGCTGAGGCTGGAAGATAGCTGTCTCTTGCCTGAAAATAGGCTGGGTAGTCTAACGGATCAACTCACTCAGCTTGCTGAACGGCACACTTCAAATCAGGGACAATGACTACGCTGACCTTTGGTGAACTCTCCTTTGAATTACGCGAAAGCGCCCGTTGCCGCACCGTTGATCGGGATGGTAGTCTTGTTTTAGCAACCCCGCCACAGGTTCCAGTAGAAGATTTGGAAAGCATCGTCAACCAAAACCGCTTTTGGATCTACTCCAGGCTTATTAAAAAAGAGTCTTACAAAACTCCTGAAGGAACAAAAACCTACCTTCCTGGCGAAGGCTTTCATTATTTAGGACGTAGTTATCGCCTCAAACTCGTTGATGAAGCTCAAGTTCCCTTAAGCTTGTTTCAAAGTCGGTTTGAGTTGCTGCGATCTCACCAGAATCAAGGGCGTGATCTTTTTATTCAGTGGTATCGGAATCATCTGAAAACGCAGCTAGACCCTTTGATCGACTCATTGACTAATCGGGTGGGAGCAAGTCCCCAAGTCATGCAAATCCGTGAGTTGGGCAATCGTTGGGGTTCTTGTAATCCCAAAGGCGACCTTTATTTTCATTGGCGTGTTGCACTTCTACCTCGCTCAATGATTGAATATGTTGCTGTCCATGAAATGGTGCATTTGGTGCAACCTGATCACAATCAGGACTTCTGGAACCGCGTCGCACGTATCATTCCTGACTGGCAAGAGCGCAAATCCTGGCTTGCTAAGAACGGAGCAATTTACGACTTGTGAAACTTTACTGCTGGTGCTGCTGATTTCTCGATCTGCAAATAAAGTTGCTCAGGTGTCAAAAGCCAAGTAGATTTGAGTCATCTACCGAAAACGTTTTCGGTAGATTTAGAAAAGTCGTTTTTACCGAAAACGTTTTCGGTAGGTTTTGAGTAATGCCAAAAGCTAAGTCCAAAAAGGCTTTTAGCCAATCAAATCTGCAAGTACCTCTGATTATTGGCTTTGTAAATCAGAAGGGAGGGGCTGGCAAATCAACGGGCGCAACGCACGCAAGCGTCTGGTTCAAACGCCAAAGTTATTCTGTTGTCCTAGTCGATGCAGACGGGCAGCAAAGTAGCTCTGACTGGATCAAACACATTAATAGTTTAAGGGAGTCAAAAGAGCTATATATTCCTTACGTGATTAACTCAGATCCCGAAGAGCTATTCAAGCTTCTGCCAGAGTTAAAGCAAAAGTTTGACGTTGTGATCGTTGATGGACCTGCAAACATTGGCGAAGTAACGAAGACAATTTTGTTTAGAAGTGACTTAGCGTTAATTCCCTCTAGAGAATCCTTCCTCGACTTGCGAAGTACGGGTAAAATCTTGGAGTACGTTGCTCAGGCGAAAGAGTTGCGGAATGGGTCGCCTATTGCAGCAATATACTTAAATGCTGTAAAAAGCAACACATTGGTTCTCAAAGACGCACAAGGAGCTTTAACGAATGCGATCGTTCCACTTTTAGAAACAGCAATTCACGATCGTGCCTGTCTACGTGATGCGTCAGGGCAAGCAAAGACTGTTTTTGAGATGCGAGGGAGTGGACCCGTAGCTGCTGCGAAAAGCTACGAGGCGTTGTTTACAGAAGCTTTGAGGTTATTATCCAATGGCGGAAAGACGTAATTTACAGGCAGCCCTTACTTCGGACGATGAAGGGCTAGCATTTGTGTTTGGTAATAAAAAAGCTTCTACCGAAGAAATTGAAACGATCATTTCACAAGTCCCGCAGCAGTCAATTTCAATAGCCCTGATTCACACCTCTTTCACGTTTGCTCCCAATAAACAGCCTTATCGACACTTCTACGATCAAACGCAAATTGAAAGCTGGGCAGAAGGGGAAATTGCTAAGAATGGGATTCGCTCTGCACTGTGGGTACGTCCTTTACCCAATCAGCCAGGTAAGTATGAGTTAATCGCTGGAATGCGCCGACTAATCGCTGCAAAAGCTTTAGGCTTACCTGAGGTCCCTGTGCGTGTCTTTGAACTCGACGATGCCTCTGCCTATCAAGCAATGCGGGCAGAAAACCGCGATCGAGAAGAACCTACCCCCTTAGAAGACTTAGACGGCACTCTGAATTTATTAGCTATTCGCTTAGGGCGCTCTATTTCAGACGTGATCAGCTTATTGTATCGAATGGACAATGAAGCGCGAGGCAAAGTTACCAAACAGACTGTACTGGGCAGCCCAGACGCTCAAGTTGTTGAGGAAGTGTTTGCAGATTCTGGAGTGAGTTGGCAATCCTTTCTATCGTCTAGATTGCGGTTGCTCAAACTGCCTTCGGAGATCTTAGAATCGATTCGTGAATCAAAGCTGCAATACACCAAAGCTTTGGAAGTTGCTAAGGTAAAAAACTCAGAAATACGACGGAGGTTGCTCGGCGAAGCAACGTCACAGAACTTATCTACTTCTGATATCAAGTTGCGAGTTAGAAAGGCAAATACAAGCAAGCTTGAAGAACCAAACCTGACATCACGCTTGGATGAAGCTTACAAGCGGATTAAAAAATCCAAAGCCTTAGAGAACCCTAAAAATCTCAAGGCTTTGCAAAAAATCATTGAGCAAATGGAAATGTTAGCAGAGAAAAAATGAGCGATCAGTCGCTTACAATAGGATTCCAGGATCAAAAAAATCCCTACTGCAACTAGCTTTCTTGCCCTTATTGTCGAAGGGTATATGGCTTTTCAGCTTGCGTTTCTGGCAAAATAACACTAATTGGTTGAAGCGAAGGCACTTTAAACGGTAAGTGTAAGTCATGAAGATGTTCTTCCAAAAACTGTTTAGCTCTGTCCAGTCGTTGACAAATTAAGGTGGGAGATGGTGCAAAGGATGGATCTAGATCAGGTATCTTCCTAGAATCTTTTAGGCATGAATTGAGTATTCGGATGAGTTCCCAATCCTTCACAATCCAGAACTTTTCTGATGAATCAATACTGAGAGCTACAACAGACTGTCGAATAACTTGAGAATCTGAGGTAGTCACTCGATCCGTAATTAGAAAAACAAATAGTGCTTGGTCTAATCCTGGTAGTGTAGTGATGCAACTTGTATATCCGATCGCCTGTGACAAAGCAGCGTCTAGTAGCTTATGCCCTACACCTAGAAGATGACTTAAATCCCTATGACTAGAACGCTCACGATCAAAGTGAACTTGTTCATACTCTCGCTGGATTGCAGGTTCAATGCGCCAGGGTTCTGGAGTTAAGAAAGCCAAACCCGATTCTGCTTGAGTGATGCGTCGTTTGTTCAGATGCAGCATCGATAGAAAGAATGTCTGGAGATCTTGTAAATCTAGCTGTGGAAGTAGAGCTGATGCTTGCTGAAAGTCAAATTTCTCGCAGCCCCCTACAATCTCCTGAACGGCTGAAACTGCATCTTGTCCGCCAAGCTTTGCCGTTTTCTGGTCAAACCATTGGCTCAACTGATCGGTGTGCCGATCAGCATCACTAAAGATCTCCTGAAATAGCTTGGGTGAAGTCATCCCCAAAATGAGTTGTAGCAAATCTTCAGGTTCGTCCATCACCTGTTGCAAGGATTGCATAATGCTGTCAATTTTTTGATTGAGCTTATCCCAAATTAAAGTTTCTACAGTGTCTGGGTTTCTGAGAGTGATGACCTCAACGGGCTGCTTTTGCCCATACCGATTGAGCCGTCCAACACGCTGATGCAGACGCATAGGATTCCACGGTAGATCCACGTGAATCAGGGAGTAACAGCTTTCCTGTAAGTCAATGCCTTCTCCACCTGCTTCTGTTGAAATAAGAAATCGAACTTTGCCTTGGTTGAATTTTTCGGCAGCAGTTTCTCGTCTTTCTCTAAATCGATGGCTCTTCTGTTCAGAGGGTAAGACCACATCGTCTACTTGCTCATCTCCGTTGATAAACGTGACGCAAGCTTCGCCGTACTTCTCTATCAGCGCTGACATCAGAAGCGATTGGGTTGCCTTATACTCGGTAAAGAATAGAACTTGACGATGGCTAAATTCGTGGTCAATAACTTCTAAAATCTTCTGAATCTTGGTTTCTTTTTGAATCGAATCAGCAGCTTCAATCAATTCTCTTAATCGAGGCTCTTCGTCCTGCATTAATCGAATCGATTTAGTAAGCTCTGTTACCTGTTCTTCCAACTGGTTAATTTTGTCGCTTTCTAAAGCTTCATAATCTTCTAAAATCTCCAGCTTTTGTTTGAGCGTTTTTAGCTCGACGTAATTATTATCTAATCGGTCAAGGCGACCTCTTAAGGCACGCTGAATTGCTGCAACCGAGCTAGAAGCCAGCTTTTGCATACAGATTAACGTCAGGATTACAGCCCGCTGATTGAAGTCATCTAGTCCAGAAGCATAAGTTTTTCCAGTTAAGATAAATTCTGTCAGCTTGTTGTAAAACCGATCCTCTTCAGGAGAGTAGTGATAGGTTTCCGATTTTACGCTCAAAGGAAAAAACAACTTTCTCCCCTTCATGTCTGTCACAGACTGTTTGTTATTTCGGATCATCACATTGCGAAGCAACGGCATTTGCTCTTCCAAGGGTTTATGAGGATCAAATAAATCTTCTCTTAACAGTTTAAGGAGTGAGAAAAATCCATAATTTTTGCCACGATGGGGCGTTCCTGAAAAGAAGATAACCGAGTGCGCTTTTCGATGTCTGTTCACTAGTTTCTCAACAAAACTGTACCCAAGCGTTGGTCCACTTTGCTCGTCAGCGTTTAAATGATGGGCCTCGTCAACAATTAGTAAATCCCAAGGCTCTGCCTCTAGTAGCCGTTTGTGTCTATCTCGGCTGTTTTGACGCAAGGTTGGCAGCGATGCAACCACTTGGTGATGAGTATTCCAAAAGTCACTCCTAGATGTGTCTGCTTCATTCGTGTAGCGGGTACATCGAATGTCAAACATAGTTCTCAGACGATACTGCCACTGATCGACTAAAGAAGCTGGACAGATAATGAGAACGCGTTTGATAGCTTGCTTGCTCAACAGTGTCCAAAGGATTAGCCCGGCCTCGATCGTTTTTCCCAGTCCAACATCATCTGCTACAAGCCATCGAGCAGGTAGTTCTTGTACAACTCGCCGACAAACCCACAGTTGATGGGGTAGTAGAGTAATCCGTGCTAGGGAAAAGATCCCCCACACGTCATTGACCGACCGGATCGCTAACGCTTGTACCCGCATGATAGCTTCTAGCGATGGCTGCCAGTCACCTGTCCTTATCTCCTCTTCTAGAGAAGACAAACGAATCAGTTCTTCTCTTGGACACTCCTCTAAACCGTGTTCAAAACGGACGATGATAGTGATGCCCTCATCAGCCCTAATTTCGCCAAGCCCATGCCGAGAATGTGAAACGCGATCGCCACGATTAAATGTAGTACTCATACTTAAAATCCCTCCTGCCCTAGCTCATCCAGGAGCTAGGAATAACTTGACCATTCGACAGCGTTGCAAAACCTTCATCTTCGCGAGAAACCTCATACTGAGAATGTTCTTCATCAGAGATGCTTTCATACCAATCAACATCATCTCGAACTTGGATGTTACGAAGATCTACTTTGGAAGAATTTTCTGCATACAACTCAAAGGGAATATCAAAGCAGTTATTGAACGTTGGTTCATCTAGCAAACCTGATCTCATGAATTCTGTCTTCAAAAACTGGTAGATTTTGCCAGATGAGCGATGGTCTGGTTTATTTAAATCTTGGCAGCCTAGGTGTGTTAACAATCTTCTAACATTAGCTCTTGGAACAAAACAGTGTAAATGAACATAAGCATTTGAGATCGGTTGAACAACCTCTAAGCGCACCAATTCTCTTATAATAAAATTCGCTCCGATGCCTAACGGTAATGGAGGGGCATCTGCTCCACCGCCTTGAAAGGCAGGATTACTTCTCGGTGAGGTGATAAGATTTAGATCGAAATTATCTTGACTCTTTTCAATACTGAGGAAAGAGTCAGTATAGGCGTTGAGATAGCTTGCAATCCGGTAAATGCTTGGAAACTTTTCTATCCAGTAGTACCAACCTATATACTCAATTTGTTCTTCCATGTACTCATTTAGAACCCTCATCCATTGGTCAGGAGATGAGCGTGGATTCGGGCTAGAGAATTGTTGCCACCAATCTCTATCTAAGCAAAAACGGATAAAATTCCGATGCTGTTCATGCCTAGTTCGTCCCATCCTGTGAGTCATTCCCAAGAACAAAAGCATTAACCATGCACTTCGGTCTCGATTCCGAAGTTTTTGCTGCATTTCCTCAACTTTAAAGGGGTAAAGGCATTCATTGTATTGTTGGGTTTTAGACTGATGGTTTGCTTGCCACCAGTTAAAGAGATCGTGAAGAAGTTCATCTGAATTTTCTGTCCTGCTTTCGGTAACGCTTGACGGTTCGCTTTCATTCCCAGTCCTGTTAACTTCAGAGCCAACGTGATTTGTCACCTGATTCCAGTCGATTTCACCTTTACTTGCTCGCTCGGCTTGCATCTGTTGAGCGTTAATTTCTAATGTTTCTCGGATACCTGGATAATTTTCCATCCATGTTCCGATGAAAGCTTCTTCTAAATAAAGTGCAAACGCTGCTTTATGTTCACCTGATACTAAATAATTTAAGACTGCTTGTCTTTGAGTGTCTGTGTTTGAATCCAGCGCCCATTCAATTAGTTTCTCAGTAGAAACTGTATTTCTTTGTTCGCGGCAGGAAAGAAAGAATTGAAGAGCGTTTCCTGTATACGCTGAGTGAAGCAAATTTCTACAGGGAGCAAATGCTGCCAATCGCTTTTCCTCTAGGCTATTTGCGTGACTTCTGACAAGGAGTTGGCACGCAGGGGTGTATTGTCGATTGTCTTCGCTTTCAAAGTAGATGGTTTTATCTACTAGCATTGAAGAAATGTCATCTTGTTCTAATCTGTGGGAAACTTTCCATTCACGTAGTTTTTCAGGAGTGATTAATTGACCGAGTTGATTTGCTGTATCAGGCGTAATTCGGCGATCTCCTAACTCTTTACTCAATACATCTACTAGCTTGAGGCTCTCAGGTGTAGTGATATCTGTGCCTAGGAGCTTCTTAACAGTCTGCCAGACCGTGTGGTGGACTAATCGATCGACAGAATAATTCTGGTTGAATTGCTCCCAAGTAGCTACCTGACCAAAAATAGTGTGATTAATTAGTAATCCTTCTAGCTGATGCGTGACTCTTTCCAATCGGACTAATCGGCGAGCTTGATCCCATAATCCGTTTGGCAAGGCAGCGTGAGAAGCGATTAGGATTCCCATTCCACAATAATCCCCTCCTAATCCTTCCTGAAGCAATTGATTGGTTGTGCTATCGCCGTTTCGGTTTAACCAGTCTACAGCTAACACATCCCAGAGAAACTCCCAGAATGTATATGCATCAACCTTCTCAAGATCAAGAGATTCAGAGAACGAACTCCAATTTCCTTCTGTGAGCCGAAACAGTTCACAAAGTTTCTCGCCCAGGTTTTCCCCAATTCGCTTGATTAAATCTTGGTTGTGGTTGGAGTTACGATCGAGGCTTGTACGTCCTGTCGTAATGTCAAATGCGCCATTAACGACGAACCTCAAATTTAACGATTCTTTTGTTGGAGCGGTGACCCAAAATGTCGGTAACTGTTTCAACGGAGAAGAACTCTGTAAGCGATTATCAGGAAGTATGATTGCTACATCTCCAAAAGGCAGATGAAACCGCAGCAGTTTGTGCACCTGCCACTGGTCTGAATCGTTTGGAAGCCGGATTGTCCCATACTCAACACCTTCAATGCCTAGAACAGTTGTAGGACTCCAGCTTAAAGTTTCAGTTGACGTGGATCTGTCAGTCAATTGACAGGTTTTAATACACTTTGCGAAAACCAGGAGTAAGGCTGCTTGCTGCCTAAACTCCCTGACAATTTGTTCTGCGGTTGTGTTTGAATCGAGGGGTAAATCAATTAACGTTCCACCTGTGATTTTTGAAGCTGTCTGCTGTAACTGCTTTAGGCGGTGAACCCGCTCTTCATCTGCTTCTTGGTGACCAGGGCGCGGTAGTGCGAAAGGCAGCAACCCTGCTTGAATCGTAAAATTCAAATCACCGCTGATAATGCAAGGTTCCTGGGAGATGAGATGAACTGTTTTGAAGCCCAACCCAAACTTGCCAGTCTCGCCCTCAGTCTTATCTGAGATATTAAAGTTCAACATCTTGTGCAGGTCACGATTGAAACCCGCATCCTCAAAGTTTTTGTTTGGCACGTCTGCATGAGTCGCGAGATTAATGGGTCTACCCCAGTGCATAACAGTTAAATGATTTGTATTCCAGTTCAAAACGTAGTGCGATCGCTCCGGCAGTTTTCGGTCTAACATCATTTCAAATTCCGCCAAGGAGTCGTCAGCGTTTTGAAACAACTCAAAAGGAATGCTACTGACGCTGTAGCCATACTGTCCTTGCCCGATCTTCTTCCGTACTGCTTGGAGAACGTCGCTGATAGCACTTGTGTTTGTATCAATCAACCGATGAAGATCTTCTTTTGCTACTTCCGAAGATTTGCTGACTTGAACACGCCTTTCTCTCACTCTGCCATCAGATCGTAAATCAAGTTCATGAAGCTCTTGATCAGACTTCTCTAACTGACGTAGACAATCCTTGATGGATTGGTTTTGTACTCCTAACATTCTTAAGATGAAGGGCAAGTTTTTGAAGATGTAAGCTCGTGCTGAATCTACATAAATGCGCTGAGAATTCGACAAATCTCGCCACACCTCAGCCAATGGCTCAGTTTTCGTTTTATAGATTTTTTCAATTAAGATTGTGGCAGAGGCAAGTATGACTTTAGATAAAGATTGAGGGTCTTGTTGCTGAAAGCTTCGTAAAGTAAGCTCTGTCGTGAGATGGTCAAATTCACCAACGAACAAATGTTCAGGTATCCGATTTCGTTGAATGTTGACACTTAATGAATTGCCAAGCAAATTCTCGACTGCTTGAAAAGAATCTTCAGGTGTTTTGACCTTTACGGTGAAATTCCGCCTTCTCAAATCTTCTGACCAGAGTAGACGCTCTCTTAACCCATCGAAGCTACGGCTTTGGAGATAAGTTTGAGCAAGCTGCTGAATATCTGCGTCTGTGCCTGTCAACAAACACAAGAAGCCTCCGATCTCTTCAGAAGGTAGATAAGATAGCCAATGGTGAAAGTATTTCTCTAATTGTTGAGCGTTCGTTTCAACTGCTTCAGTAGAAATAACTGGAGAAATAGATAAGGTTGAGTGAGTTATGATTCCAGTCGGTCTTTGGTCCAACCAAAAATTCAAGATCTCCCGTTGCGAACCATCTAGAACCGATGCTGGCTCGATTCCTGTATAACGGTCTCCGTCACATAGATTTTCTGGCGAATCCCATTCCCCTATCTGACTGAGTAGTTGAATGTGCGATAGAACGTTTGTGCCAAATGCTTCTTGAGAGCAGCAAGCAAGTTTAAGATAATAGTTATAAACTTCGACAACTGCTGGCTGGGGAGACGGATAGTTTTCTATAAGCCAATTCAGGATACTACACAACCTTTCAGTATCTCGAATAGGCTTCGATGCCTGTGGGAGAATAAAAACCTCAAACTCATCGATTGTCATACCCTTTGACAAGGATAGAACTGGCATTAATTCACAATCATGGAAGACCTGGATGAACCTCTTTAATAGAGTTTGATTGATTGGTAGATCACCCAAATAGTACTCAGGCAATTGATCGATTGCCTCTCCAATACGCTCGATTGCCTCTTCACCGAAAATAAACAATGCTTGAAGGTGAGGATGATCTAGGCAAAATCGGATGTCTAGATCTGTTTGTAGTAGATTAGGAGTAACGTAGTTCCAAACTCTTAGCTTCTCCAAAATTCTTGTTGCTTCAACTTGTAATGTAGGGCGATGAATTACTTGTTGAGGTGATCGAGTTTGTCCGTTGCAGTCCACTAGCCACATCGTATTCTTCAGACTCTCGACGTTGATATTGCTAATGGTTTGCCGACGTTGCTCAAATATTTTAAGTAGTGACAGAATAAGCAAGACTTGCTGAGAAGGTTGCCGTGCTTCGGTCAACAAAAACTCCAAGACGTTGTTTTCGTACCAGATTGTACAAATTGGATTGAGTACTTCCTGATCGACTTGGAAGCCCAACGTTCCACGACTGACATAAGGACTGTCTTCACTCTGAAAAAGCTGCTTTAAAGATTGTTCTAGCGACTGAAGGTAGTTAGGAAGGAGAACAACCCGCTTAGGAGCAATCGCCCGTCTGGTGGTTAGACTTAGCCAATCCGTTGTCTTAATTTGCTCCAGAAGTTGCTGATCTGATAGAATTTCAGGTGCTTTAGAGATGAGTCGAAGTATCGGTTTACAAAATTGCTGCGGACTAGGTTGACTTAGCATTATCTCGATCGCCGCCTCGGGTGTCCACAAAGGAATCCATTCTGGGCGATTAGTCTGGCTAACTATTGTAATGTGAGGTCTCAACTCAGGAGAAAGTGGAAATTCCAAGTTTTCTCGATAGGTTGCCTCAGTGATGGTTACTAACTTTCCATCGTTGGCTTCGTGCAGAGCCAAGCTTTTCCAAAGGGCTTCATGATCAGGATGAAGTGATATTTGATTTAAAACTTCTTCTCGCTCTGACGCATCGGGTAAATCTTCCCCTGTTAAAGAGCCTGGAGCTAGATCGGCAATCAATCTCTGTGACGAAATTTCATGAATATTGAATTCATTCCACAAATGCGGTGGAATCCGTTCCGCTAAAGCTGGAGAGATTACTCTCCACTTCTCTAGAACTTTGTCAGCTACTCTGCTCCAAACTGAATTACTGTGAGAGGCGAGGTAGAGTTGCTCAGGATTGCTGTAATGTTCTGGACAACCATGTAGTAGGAAACGTAGTTGAAAAAAATGCTTTTGCAATGTTGCATTCATGGTAAAAGTCTCTCTAGCAAGTTAATTCGCTCTTTGCAGCCAGCCAATTTGGGTTTTTGCGTCAAAGTCATCAAACAAGAATCACGATCACACTCTTGTACAATTTCTAGACAAAATCGCTTTGCAAACAAATCATTAATCAGCACAATTGGTCGCTCGTGTAATGCCCGTTGTAGATCTCGTGCGAAGTTCCGACTACTTTCAGAATTCAGAAACAGTTGTCCTTGCTGGCTTAACTGCCTAATCTCTTCGAGTGTGTAAAGAGAACTTTGATTTATCTGGCAGTTGAATCCTGAGATAAATCTAATCTTGTTCACCAGGTTATAGAGAATAGTCGATTCTTCTGTAGTAACTGCACCCACAATTTGAAGAATTAAAGGCTGGCTCAAGGATGAGTAATGCCTCCCGATTAACGTTGCAGCATCGTAAGCAAGTAATTTAGAAGAATTCTGTCTTGATGGTGCGAGATGGGAAGGTAGAATTAAAATATTGATTGGTGTTTGATTGAAGAGTTGTAACAGTCTAATGTCGTCTGAGTCTAGACAGAACCACCGCGCTTCATCCAGTAGCGAAATCGCCGCTTTTAGACAGGTTTGTACCAGAGTTGCTGTCTCTGTCTCTGATTCGATCAGAAAGGTTTTAAGCTGTTTTTGCAAGCAGTCTTGAACAGCTTCTGAAAGTGATTTCTCAGAGCTTTGAGACGTGCTTTGTAACCATCTGACCAAGAACTCAAATTGACTTACCTGGTGAAATACTTCATGAATGTGCAGCGAATTTAGTACTTCTACAATGTCTAGATCTTGCCACAGATCGAACGCGTCTTGTGTAACTAGGTTTGGAGCTGGTTCTAACACAATCTGCTTTATTTCTGCTATTTGACCTAGAGCTGGGAATGCGTTCCAATCAGGAACGCTGGGTAGCGTCAAAATAGGGGTTTTACAATCAATCAATTGCCAGCTTGACTGAGCGTGTTGAAGTTGATAAACCCAGTAGTAATCTTGATAAATGCACTGTTGCAAATTTTTATTCTGAAAAATTTCAGTTTGCCGCAATAAATAACAAATCTCTTCGATTTCCTGATGACCTGGTATGTATTGCTTGCAAAACTCTTCGAGTGCAAGCAGAACTTGTGGTAATGTGCCTTCTTTTGCCAGGGTTGTGTTCCACAATTGCATCATTTGTGTATCATTTGCAGGAACGACAACCTGCTCTATTGAACTGCTATAAATGTCGGCTAGGGCTTCTATTGATCGCCGCCCTGAATCTAGAAAGAAGTAGCCATGTAGTAGTAACGTGTAGTTCCAGTCCTGTTTACTTGGAATTTGCTCAAATTCAGTGTTGCCGCTAGACTTATCATCTACGAGCGGAAGGAATACTGCCCACTGTACGGTTAAACTACCTACATCTTGAGCAGGGCTGCGAGAGAAGATTACTCCGCAATGAGGGATGGCTTTGTCTTTAACCGATATGGGTCTGCCAAATTCGTCCTGTGTGAAACGCTTGGGCCAATATGCTGAATCTCTCAACTGATTGAACTGAGCAACATCTAGAAGAACCTCCTTTCCTCCATAAACAGTTTTGTGGTTGTCTATATCAACCCGCCCGTATAGCAAACGATTCATCGGTTCTCCGATTTCTCCGTCTGCTTTAGGATAGACGTAGCGTCGAGCCGAACTATCTAACTGAACTTGAAAATCTTCTATTAGACAGTTGTTTTCATCAGGAAGCCAGTAGTGGACAGACTGGAGAGATCGCAGCATGGGCATCAGTGTCGCGATTCTGCTGCTCAAATTTTTGGACAAATGCTCTTGAATGGAATGGTGGTCGTAGTAGTTAGGTAAAATACAGCGATCGCTGATTGCATTCGAGCGAAGAGGTAGCCATAGAAGGAAAAACTCATCATCTAGCAAGCCTGTGCCACGCAAATACTCGACGACACGATTTCTGTCATCAAGAGTTAGTTGCTTCCAATCAGGATGTTTGGAGTCGGGTAACGTGAGATTGGTTGAATCTGCCCAAGGATTGAGAAATCGTCCTCGGTCAGGCTCTCCTGACAGATGATGAGAATGGGCAACATAGAAAAACGCTTCACAAAAGTGGAAAATGCTTTTTTGCCCTAGACCAAATTTACCAATCTTCGCCGCGTTGCCAACATTCATGTCAGCGCCAAACCAACCGATTGCTTGAGCATCTGAATCGCAAAAATTACCATTATTGATAAAAAATAAACCGGAACCCTTTAGCAAAGGGTGAGTAGCATTCTTCAGTCCCTGAGTGATGCCGATGCCGAGCTGAGTTGCTCCTCCATCGTTTGCATTTTGGATGATCTCTTTGATGATGGGAAAGCCTTGTTTATAGCGTTCCTTAAGCAAGGTCTGAATCTGATTGACGATCGATGCTGGGGGAAGTGAGAACCCGGTGCTTTCTTCCCAGTTTTGAGAGTCTTCTTGCATGGTTTAAGGGGCGACTAGGGCAAATCGTCTAGATGAAAACATGAAAACATTTATCTTTTGCGGTTGGCTCCAGTTTGTTTTTTAGAATTCCCCACTTTCCCTGATTGAGACACGAGTTATAGTTCAAGCTCCATCGATTCTTGGGAGAGTGATCGAGTTTGAAGTTGCGCCAACCTTGCCTACTCACCTCTGCATGTTGGACATTCCATTGATTTTGATAAGCTGACCGCGCCACAGCGACCACGTGAGTCTCCAATCGCTGGGGAATTGAATGGAAACGTATGTGGTATCCATGACTCAGCAGAAATTCGGAGTTTCATGTGTCAGTGGACGACTAGGGGCTATCTGCAAACTCCGCTCACCGCCTTGAGAACGGTTGAGATTCCCTAAATCCCCCTCAAAAATGGGATTTTGTTGAACTTCTCCCCCTTTTGGAGGGATTTTGAGCGTTTGCAGATACGCCCTGAGCAGAATCCTCCCTCTTCCAATCTCGCATCGCTTCAAGGGGCGGCTCGCCGATGTTAAACCGCTTTGCTTCAAAGCTCAAAAGCGTGGTAGTAGGATTCTGGCTTTGATCTTCCCCCTGAGTAGAAGAAGATAACGCAAGGGGCGGATCACTCATTCCCACGGCACTTTCTAATCGGTGTCGCCGCTCTGCTCGCTTCTGGAGAATCGTTTTGACCTTTTCCCAGTGCGCTTGATCGAGTCGATAGCACCACCTGCCTTTGCCATTCTCACGCACATAGCGCCGCGTAAACTTAATGCCGAGTTGGCTCAGCAGCTGGTGAATGATTTGAACGTTTGACATGCGGGGCACGATCGAAAAGCGCAGCGCTAATTTGATATCGCTAGCACACCGTCGCGCTAAGTCTGCCCGTGACGAGATTGCGTCGTCGTCCCCAAACCATTCATTCCCCGCTGCTGCCCACTCTAGAAACGCAAGTAGCCCCAGTCCTTGTCGAGCCCTCAGCCGCATCGCTGCCCCTGAGAGATCCCACGGCGTATTGCCTTGGTTCCAGGTGTTTTGTTTCTCTAACCCTTTCAGCGTGCGCTCGGTCGCCAGCTCTGGATGCAGCAGCGCTTCTAGCTCTATAATCTCGGCACGGCGTTTGCCCTCACCGTCCCACAGCACCTCTTCTGTCGTTAACGCTTCAGGCGATAGACCATAAAAGTCTGCCAGCCAGAGTCGAGCCAGCGCCGTTTGTTCTGCTGGGGTCAAAGACATCTTTTCTGCTTTCTCTTGAAGCATCAACACGTCTGTGTAGGTGAGCACTTCCGCCGCCACTAACGATTCTGCGGCTTGCAGCCGCACGAGGGAACGCACTGATCTTAGCCGCTCTTTGATGACCTGGTTCGCTTTGCGCTTGATTACCGAGACGCGATTGCCTTCATGCTTCAATCGCACGACCAGTGCCGCACGTAGATGAACCATGCTGCGATTCTGCTCCACGCTGATCTGGCTGTACACCTCCACATGCGGATTCTCGCTCCACGCATAGCTATCCAGCCCCTTCGTCGGATCGACTACATCCGGGCGCAAGCTCGAGCGAATCAAGCGCACCGTCGTCGTGGTGCGCCGCTCTAAGTCATGACGGAACGCCTTGAGCGTGGTGGCTTGACTCACCTGGGCAAAATTACGACCTGTGGGAGCACACCAAACCCGTCGCTCTACCGGTTCTCGCAGGCGCACCAGGATCTGAGCCATATCCGCGTCATTGAGCGAGACCCCCATGAAGATGCCATAGACTCGTTGAAACACCCCTTGGATTTCAGCGGACAGACCCGTTGCGACCGAGGGCGTGCAGAGAATCACTTTCACGCCCGCCTTCTGTAGTTGAGGAATGAAAGCATCCGGCGCTTTCATAAACGCCTGCTCGAACTCCCCACCGCTGGTATCGGAGTTGATGTTGAACACCTTCTGACCCGTTACCTCTGTGATCAACTGCTCCAGGGTCTTCGCCAATGCCTTCGAGTCGGTCGCGACCCAAATCATTTTGCCAAGTTCAAGTCCCTCGATGTCCTCCATCATGTCAGCAACGATCGCGGAGCGATCAGGGGACTCGTAGACGATTGCTGAGTAGCCGACGGGCGTGTAGTCATTGCGAATTAGAAAGACCGGAGTCTCGTCACCTCGCAGTTTGCGGAGGTAGCTCAGCGTGGCATCGTCTAAGTCAGCATCAGCCAGAATGACACGACCTGCCACCCTGAGCAGTTCCTCCAAACGTGCCAGCAGCGCCGGACGCTTGCCATTTTGGTTGCAGATGGTATAGCCCATTAACATCGGCAGTTTTGCTTTTGGCTAGGGCTGGTAGGATCGGTCCGTTAGGGTATACTCATTCTGACTAGCGCTCTAAAGAGATTGATCGCTTTTGACCTGAAGTCATTGAAGCAAATCTGTCGCGAGAAGCGATAAGTCTTGAAAGCCTTGTAGGGATGAACTTTCAAGGCTGTGCTTGGGCGCGAACATTAGCACGCCAGATTATCCATTTTCATTTGACTATGTAAATTGACCACTTAACCCGGTTTTCCGTTCCACTGGACCTCAAACCCCTATGTTCGTCAACAGTCCTAATGATCGCTCACCAGCACAACTGAAAATCGAAGCGATCTAATAGTCAGCCTCTCTGTCGGTAACGACGACACCTCGAATGAAAATGAGGGAATCTACTGCTTAGACTCTATTTTCATAGGAGCATCCATTACTACTGAGACCCCTAAACCCATGAGGAAAGTCTACGGTCTTGATCTAATTCGCTTTGTATGCGCCGCTTGGGTGGTTTTTGGGCATCTAGTCCCTTCAATTGATACTTCAACTGCGATCGGTCAGTTAGCTAAATCTACTTATGCGGTCTCTTTCTCTGGCGCATCTGCAGTCATTATCTTTTTCGTCATATCGGGTTTTTGTATTCACTATCCTCATCGAGATGGAAGACCCGTGGATCTGTCCAGCTACTACTTGCGGAGGTACTTAAGAATTGGAATTCCGATGGTAGTTGCCATCATCCTGCATCAATTTCCAAATCTCACAAGCTTTAACTTACACTTCTTCCAACAGAGCGTCTTATGGAGTCTCCAATGTGAATTAGTTTACTATACGATTTACCCTACTTTACTCCTAATTAAGAATAGATTTGGCTGGACAAAATTGCTAATATCTTCGTTCATAATTTCTTATGCAATTATCATTATTCTAAATGCTAGAGCAGGCGATTATGCCTCTTACGGAATTGCTTTTAATTGGGTTCTTGGGCTACCTTGTTGGCTGCTCGGATGTAGGCTTGCTGAGAAATCTGATGGATTAACTGCTTCAGATGTTAGCAATATTTGGAACTGGAGATTAGCCGTTTGGCTGGTTAGTTGCTTCTGCCTGCTCTTACGGTTTCACTCGCCCATTGGCTATCCCTATACGTTAAATCTGTTCGCAATTCTGGTTGTTTTCTGGCTTCAAAAAGAGATTGCCTATTTCAGACTTTTTGATCATTCAAATAAAACCTTCTTGCTTCTAGAATGGTTGGGCACCTGGAGCTATTCTATTTATCTAGTGCACATTCCCGCTTCCAATTTCTTTGAAGCCTATCTCTCTTTACCTCAGCTAGGCTACTTTCTGAACTGGATTAGTTTACTTTTATTTGTGCTAACTGCATCCTACCTTTTTTATATTTTGGTAGAAAAGCCATCACATCGGCTTGCTAGAAGATTTAGAAGGAAAGAATCAATCTTGGGGTAATTGAAGGGTTGCTGTTATGAGATGCAATTAGCTGATACGAGCGGCGAGAACCCTCTATTTTGGACCAGCGGGCGCATTCATGCAGAAAGTTACGGTTTCGATGTGCCAAAAAACTTAGAGCTGACTATGTAACCTAATTTTGATTTCTTGATGATCTTTCTTGTGCTGATCAAGACCTCATTGCGGCGAAAAGCCCGACACGAGGAAAAAAGTTGTTTTTCTAGCTGCTGCTTTTACGGGAGATGAACGTCTCGTGGAATAAAGATTACAGGCAAAACCGTAATTTCCTGTTCAAATGCGCCCGCTGGTCCCTGTGGGAGTTCTTTGCAGAACCTCTTAAAGGCGATGAAGTCTTATCATGATTTCTAGCAAGCTTGTTGCTGTCAAAGTGCCTCGTACTTTTTTGCCTTTATCTAGGATTGCGACACACCCATCAACTGCGCCAAACCTGAAGGGGCAAGGTGGCTAAAGCTGACTCGGCACTGCTGCGCCGTTGCGGTTTGCCAGTCCAGCGGGTGGGAGATGATGATGAGATCGCGCAGATCGCTGTCCAGATTCAGCGTTCATTGTGCCATCTTTCATTCCTCCCCTTTCAATGGTCCTAGTTTCCTACCGTCCTGCATCTCGCGGTCGCGATCAAGTTGATAGAGCTGAATCAGCATCGCTTCGTATCTACCCTCGTCGTACAGCGATCGCAAATCCTGAAAATATTCCAACGTGCTGGGAAGTGAGGGAATGTCTCCAGCAGCAAAGCAGGCTTCTAATACCCGCAAATGGACTTGGCAGGAATACTTCTGCTCGTCATGAATTCGACCAATGAGCCAGGATTGCACCTGCACGGCCCGGTCGAACGCCAACCACTCATGCTCCATTAACCAGCGGTTGATGGCAATGCCGCGACCCCAGAACTGGCACACCCACGATGCCCGCCTTGATGTCCAGAACAACGGTTTGAAAATCGGAAGATCAAGCTGCATAATCTCCAGGGTTCGTCGATTGCTAAGGGTGTGAAATTCGAGTGGTGAAAGCACATCGGGACATCTAGAGAGAAGGGGAATGCCCCTGATTCCGAAACAGGATGATCTGACCCCTAAAGTTCGTAAAAATTGCGAACTTTAGGGGTCTGTCACCAGATTTCATCTTGAAGTTGGAAACTACCCGAAATTCACAAAATTGTTGTTTCAGTTCCTTTTTGATAGGGCTAATCTCGCTCATAGGAGCCTCTATTTTATTGAACGACTTGTGTTTCTAGGCGTCCAATAAGTCGTGTCATTTTGACAAATGCCCTCAGTTTGACGGGAAGCTTAACCCTTCTAAAGGATGGGCTGCTTCCTGATCGATTAGTTGTTGAATTAGGGCAACCCGTCGATCGATCTCTGCAAGCGTCGTGCGCCGATGCAGCCGTTGCTGCCAATCTCGATGCTTTGGACTCCCTGATTTGCCCAAGTGCAAGGTGTGCGCTTGACCACCTCGTCCAAACTGAGGGCGATCGCCATTGACTCGTTTGTAATGGTAGTGCTTGTCGTTCCGTTTCACGACGTAGTCTTCGAGGTTCTGTCGCAAACTCTTTAAAGTGGCAAACGAACTGTACTAGTCGTATTGTCTTAAGCGCCCACTCCAAAGATTTCTTCGACGAACTTCGCTTGAGACAGACCGTTCCCTTTGCTGATTCCTTTCACTTGTCCTTTCCGAATCATATTCATTGCCTCAATCCCACTCAACGTTCTCCTGGTACTGTTGAATGACTTAAATCCCGTCATCGGTTTGACAATCCGCTTGATGTTTCTGTGATCCTGCTCAATGATGTTGCTCAAATATTTAATCTGCCGGAGTTCTATGTCTTCCGCAATCGTTTCATTCGATTTCAACTTGTCCATCGCCACTGGGTAAGCAGCATTTTTATCTACCGTAATCACTCGTGGCGTTTGAGTGTGTTCTGCTTTCAGCACTTTACGGAAAAACCTTGCCGCTGCCTTTCCATCTCGCTTTGCACTCAACATGAAGTCCAGCGTGTTGCCCATCGAGTCCACCGCTCGGTAAAGATATTTCCACTCCCCCTTGACCTTGATATAGGTTTCATCTACTCGCCATGAATCATTGGTTAAACCCAAATGCGGTCGAACTCGTTTGTCGAGTTCTGGGGCGAACTTCAGTACCCATCGGTGGATCGTAGAATGATCCACGACGACTCCTCTATCTGCCATCATTTCTTCCAAGTTCCGGTAGCTCAGGGGATAGCGACAATACTACCGCACATTCAGCAAGATGATTTCTGGCAGGAAGTGCCGCCACTTAAACAAGGATTGGGCAACCATTTAAGATGAGACGAGAGAAAATTGAGCCTTCCAACCCTATCATTTTTGCGACACAACCA
>Ga0209724_1000991_pt1 | contig 26721 bp, 22 predicted proteins | sample grotaG_FD_184143 | JGI IMG/M metagenome (GOLD analysis project Ga0209724, IMG submission 184143) | Glacier valley bacterial and archeal communities from Borup Fiord, Nunavut, Canada, to study Microbial Dark Matter (Phase II) -... | ecosystem: Environmental > Aquatic > Freshwater > Ice > Glacier ...
TGATCTCTATTGTTCATCAAAATCTGACCGATTTAAAATCTTATGATCCCCCTTGATTGCGATCAGTAGAATTGAAACTTTAAACCGCAGCTTATGACAGCCACTCAACCATCGATACACCCGGATCATCCACAGACAAATTGGGCGCAATATTGGTCACTTGATCCGACGATCGAGTTTCTCAACCACGGCTCGTTTGGGGCGTGCCCGCTGCCTGTGATGAAGTTGCAGCAAGAACTTCGTCAGCGCATTGAGCGGCAACCTCTGCAATTTTTTGGGCGAGATCTAGAGGAGTTGCTTGATCAGGCGCGAACTGACTTGGCGGCATTTGTGGGTGCAGATGCGGAGGATCTTGCGTTCGTGCCCAATGCGACAACGGGAATCAACACCGTTTTGCGGTCTCTAAAGTTTGAGCCTGGAGACGAACTGCTGACGACCAATCAGGAATATAACGCTTGTCGAAATGCGTTGAATTTTGTGGCAGAACGATCGGGCGCGAAAATTGTCGTTGCAGAAGTTCCTTATCCGATCGAGTCCTCTGAGCAAGCGATCGAGCCAATTTTGCAAGCCGTCTCCTCAAAGACTCGACTGGCACTGCTCGATCACATTACAAGTCAAACCGGATTGGTGTTTCCGATCGCGAAGATTATTCACGCGCTGACTCAGCAGAACATCGACACCTTGATTGATGGTGCCCATGCGCCCGGAATGGTGGCGATCGACTTGGCAACGATCGGGGCGACTTACTACACGGGCAACTGTCATAAGTGGCTCTGTGCCCCAAAAGGAGCGGCATTCTTGTATGTGAGACGAGACAAACAGCCTGAGATTCGCCCGTTAACCATCAGTCACGGAGCCAACTCGCCGCGCCGCGATCGCTCTCGATTTCGATTAGAGTTTGACTGGACAGGAACTGACGATCCCACGGCTTATTTGTGCGTCCCGGAAGCGATTCGATTTATGGGATCGCGGTTGTCGGGAGGCTGGGCTGAGTTGATGAGTCACAATCACGAGAACGCGATCGCTGCCAGAAATATTCTTTGCGAAATTCTGAAGGTTGCGCCACCTTGCCCCGATGAGATGATCGGCTCTCTGGCAACGGTGCCTCTATCAGACGGTTCTTGTGTTGAGTTGCAGGATGCGCTGCTAGAGAAATTTGGGATTGAAGTCCCGATCGTGCCTTACCCTGCTGCGCCTAAGCGATTAGTCCGCCTCTCTGCCCAGATTTACAACACATTAGATCAATACGAGAAGTTGGGACGGGCGATCGTAGAACTTTCCACCAAAAGATTGAATTAGTCAAAACACCTTCGCAGCAGTCTCCTCAAGATTACAGATCTTTCTTGTGTAGGCGTAATAAAAAAATTCGCAATCTCTATCAAGAGAGTGTTGCTAAGGTTGGGCATCTTAGGTTTTGCAGCCCCTCCGCGAGTGAAATTTTCCTCTGTTTGGGTGTTTGCTTATTCCTGCTACCTGGACACCTCCTCATGCTTTCAAATCTGCTCAAATTCGATTTTCCGCTGTGGCAATATCTCAATCAACCTGTAGGTGAGCTGACTTACCCACTGGTTCTCAACCCGCGTCGCTTCAGTTTTCTCTATCGAATAGAGCTTTTAGAGCGGTGTCTAGAAAAGAGCTTAGAGTCAAAAGAGCGGCGTGATGAACGCTTATAGAAATCACGAGTTCCCTTTTGCTAAAACAAAGCCGACGATCGCTCCGCCACAACAGGAGCGATCGTCTTTTCGTATCCTGAATGCTTTGAGAATCGAGTTCAGAGGGTTAGATTGCAGGTGATAATGGGTAGGCTGAAACCTTTTTCTCGATCGAGACGACCCAAAATCACCTATGACCAGGCAGCGAGTTCTTTCGGGCATTCAAACGACGGGCTATCTTCACCTCGGCAATTATCTAGGAGCCATTCGCAATTGGGTCGAAGGGCAGAGTCACTATGACAATTACTTCTTTCTGGCAGATCTTCATGCGATTACGGTGCCTCATGACCCAAAAACCCTCGCAGCAGATACTTACACGATCGCAGCGCTCTATCTTGCCTGTGGGCTAGACCTGCAACATTCAACTATCTTCGTGCAGTCCCAGGTTCCTGCACACACTGAGTTTGCCTGGTTGTTAAGCTGCATCACACCGCTCAACTGGCTAGAAGACATGATCCAGTTTAAAGAGAAAGCGGTGAAGCAGGGGCAAGAGGTTGGGACCGGATTGCTCACTTACCCGGTGTTGATGGCATCTGATATTTTGCTTTATGAACCCGATAAAGTGCCCGTCGGCGAAGACCAGAAACAGCATTTAGAACTGACTCGCGATTTGGTCGATCGCTTTAATTACAAGTTTGGTACGCCTGAAAAGCCTGTTCTCAAACGTCCCGATCCACTCATTCGGGCAGAGGGAGCGCGGGTAATGAGCCTCACCGATGGCACTCGAAAAATGTCTAAATCAGATCCGTCTGAACTGAGTCGAATCAATTTACTAGACCCGCCAGACGTGATTCAAAACAAGATTAAGCGCTGCAAAACTGATCCGATTCGAGGGCTTGTGTTTGGCGATCCCGATCGTCCAGAGTGCAATAATTTGCTCACGCTCTACATGATTTTGTCGAATCAGACCAAAGAAGCAGTCGCCGCAGAATGTCAGGACATGGGCTGGGGACAGTTTAAACCACTGTTGACTGAAGCGATGATCAGTGCCTTGCAGCCAATCCAGGAGAAATATCAAGCCATCATGGATGACCGCAGCTATTTAGAGTCGGTGCTGCGAGACGGGCGTGAAAAAGCCTCGGCGATCGCCAACAAAACCCTCGCTAAAGCAAAGAAAGCAATGGGATATGCTTTGCCTCTTTAGAACGGTAAAAATTCAGACCATTTGCTGATGATAAATCTTAGATTAGTCGAGATACATGAGTGTGTGGTACTGAATTTTAAGCTCCTGTAAACTGCGGGGATCAGCTTCAGATTTCGAGTCACCCACTGATACTTTATGCCTAAAGCTTTACCTCGATCGCCCATGTCCTACCCTTCGCGTCCGCTTCCATCCTTCCGTCTTGCTGCTCAGTCTGGCGAATTTTTAGTTACGGCTGAAGTGACTCCTCCCAAAGGGGGCAACCCGGCTCATATGCTAGAGATGGCGCAACTTCTGAAGGGGCGAGTCCATGCGGTGAATATCACAGATGGCAGTCGGGCAGTGATGCGAATGTGTTCGCTCGTGTCGTCAGCGCTGCTAATGCAGCAAGGAATCGAGCCAATTTGTCAGGTGGCGTGTCGCGATCGCAACAGCATCAGCCTCCAAGCCGATCTGCTCGGTGCCCATGCGCTCGGAATCCGCAACATTTTGGCGCTCACAGGCGACCCCGTGAAAGCAGGCGATCACGTTGATGCAAAAGCCGTCTTTGAACTTGAGTCGGTGCGGTTGCTACAACTGATCGCCAAACTCAATCTGGGCACTGATTGGAACGACCAGCCTTTGACCGATGGAGAAACGACCCTATTTATGGGAGCGGCGGTTGACCCTCAATGCGGCAGTTGGTCAGGATTACAGCGTCGATTTGAGCGCAAGGTCGAGGCGGGTGCTCAGTTTTTTCAGAGTCAGTTGATCTCAGACTTCGATCGCTTAGAAAAATTCATGGATCAGCTTGGCTCTCCCGCTGCAAAGCCTATTCTGGCAGGGATTTTTCTACTCAAATCTGCAAAAAATGCCCGATTCATCAATCGCTGTGTGCCTGGAGTCCACATTCCCGATTCCACCATCGATCGCTTAGAACGCGCTGCTGATCCCCTTCAAGAAGGAGTGACGATTGCAGCAGAACAGGTGCAACTCGCTCGTCAACTCTGCCAAGGCGTACACCTGATGGCAGTCAAACGAGAAGATCTGATTCCACAAATTCTCGACCTAGCCGGGATTGCACCCTTAAGTAAGGTGATTCCCGTAACCGTGTGAGTGGCTGATTTTTAGGGTTCGGGCTACGATCGTAAAATATAAATCGTTGCCCTATTCTGAAAAGAACTGCCGATGACCGAAGCCCCCATCACTCACAATCCGTTTATTGTCGGTAGACCTGTTCCACCAGACCATTTTGCGGGGCGCACCTCCGCGATCGAGACCGCGTTTGACCAGATTCTCAGCCGCAGCAATCTTGCTATCTGGGGTGGTCCGGGCATTGGCAGATCGTCTTTTTTAGAGCTACTTGCCTCTCCAAAAGCGTGGCAACTGAGAGGACATGACCCTTCCAGCGCGGTGATCGTCTTGCTGAGTTGCCTGAGCATCACGCCGTTTAGCGCCGTTAAATTCTGGCGCGAAATCATGCTGCTCACCAAAGATGCGTTAGACAAGGAGCCAGACCTTCAGGCAGAAGTTAGTCAATTTTTAGATCAGGGCAACACCACGAAAGATGGACTGCGATCGCTGCTGCGATATTTAGGAAAACAAGACAAGTTTCTCGTGCTGCTGGTCGATGATTATGATGCGGCTCTGCGTCCTCAAGAGGGCTATAGCGACAACGATATTGCCGTCTTCTTGAGCGACTGCCGAAATATTGCATCTCATTCTAAAGAGCGGCAGTTTCTCTCGATGGTCGTGACTTCACTGCGACGACTCAACGAACTCGGACCCAAATTAAAACCCGATGGCTCCCCGTGGTATAATCATTATCTATTTCAGCCGCTCAAGCCGTTTACCGAGACCGAAGTGGCGACGCTGCTGGGCAGTATGCCGATGACTCCTGCCCTGCGAGATGGCATTCGAGAAATTGCGGGCGGAAATCCGGCTCTGCTGCAAAATGCAGGTCATCTGCTCTACCGCGAACTGCGAACGGGTCATGTTCCTAACGCTGAGGCATTTGCTCAAGACTTTCAGCAAGCTACAATTCACTATTTTGAAGACATTTGGAATCTGGCAACCCAAGTTGAGCAAATCCTGATGATGATGCTTGCCCTCTGTGAGTTAAGAGGTCACCTTCTCAAGAAACGCTATGATTTAGGAGACATCGATCTAGTCTTTAGCCAGAAAGAGCGCGAGCTAAACGACCTAGAAGAACGAGGCGTAGTCATATCTCGTGTGCAAGACGGTAAAAAACTGTATCGATTTGCGTCATCCATGATGGAGTGGTGGGTTGTCAAAGAGATTGAAAACAGCACCGAGGAGACGCTTCAAGAACGGCAGAAAGGATTCCTTAATCTAATGAGTCACAAACAAGCAGAGAATGTTACAAAAGCAATTCGCTGGTTGTGGCAGCATAAAGAAGAGGTGCCTCCCGTCCTAGAGTGGTTGGGGAAAGTGTCGGCAGCATTGCCGAAGGGATTGATTCAGGGTTAATCTAACCAAATAGCTGACTATACATTTATGAATTTTCCGATCGCTCGGAGAAATCCTTACATCATTGGTCGCCCGATCACAGAGGCGAATCTATTTTTTGGTCGTGAGAGCCTGTTTCAATTTGTGGCAGACAATCTCCACAAGGGTTCTCAAGTGATTTTGCTGCACGGTCAACGCCGCATTGGCAAGTCGTCAGTTCTGGCGCAGATTCCTAATTTCGTTGACCTAGAGAACTTCACCTTTGTTCCGCTATCTTTAGAAGGAGATAGCCAAAAACCGCTGGGCGAAGTCTTACACGAATTGGCGCGAGATTCCTTAGAACACTTTGGCTTGATTGGCTCGATCGTGCTTCCCTCGATTTCAGAGTTAGAACACGACCCGAAAATCTTTGTCGATCGCTTTCTTTTACAGTTGCGCCACGCGCTCAAGACTCAAAATCTCGTGCTGTTACTTGATGAATTTGACGCGTTTTACAGCCTCAAAGTTGCCGCCGGACACCTCTTTCAATACCTCCAGTCAGAGGTTTATCACCATCCCGATCTCTACATTATTCCAGTCGTCGGGCGACAGCTCAACGACTTACCCGAACTGGTAAGCCTGTTTCGCGAGGCACCTAATCAAGAAGTTGGGCTGCTCGATCGTCGCAGTGCAGAACGGCTGATCACGATGCCTGCCGAGGGTTTGCTGGACTATAGCCAAGACGCGATCAACGCGATTTTAGAACTCTCAGCAGGGCATCCCTACTTTACGCAAGTGGTGTGTTTTGCCGTGTTTTCTCACGCCAGAGAAGAGGATCGCTGGCAGGTGACTCGCGCCGATGTTGAGAGCATTGTCGAAAAAGCGATCGAACTCGGTGAAGGCGGGTTAGCCTGGTTTTGGGACGGATTGCCGATTCCAGAGCGAGTCGTGTTCTCAGCCGCCGCAGAAGTTCCTGAAGCAAAACTCATCTCTGATCAGCTTGCCGATGCCGACCTTCTAAACTTCACTCAAGAAGAACCGTTAGCCTCGCTGCGCGATCGCGGAGTCATTCTCACGCCACCTCTCCACGAGGCAGTCTTCAACCTGGTTGACTGGAAGTTTTTGCAATCGGTGGGGTCAAAATCGCGACCGACCGGAACCACTATTCCTCCTAGAGTTTCGACCTTTAGAGTAACGATCGAGCTAGTGAGACGGTGGCTAGTCAGGCGACACGCCCTACAGCACGAAGTTTGGGAATTAGAGCGGCTCACCCCCGAAGTCGATCGGCTGTATCAAGAGATTAGAAGAGCGCGTCCGTTTGGCGTGACCCTCAGCATTATCAGTCGGCTCACTCCGATTTTAGCGGCAAACCCCAACCACTTTGGGGCACTGTTTGAGATGGCAGAGTGCTTGATGGAGATTCGTAACTTTAGTCATGCGGTGAAATATTACGATCGTGCCTATCGGGTTGACCCAGTGAGAGCAAAAGACGGCTTTCTTCAGGCACTGTGGGACTATGGCGACGAACTGCGAGAAGAAGGACATTTAAAGGAAGCTAGAGGGACGCTGGAGCAAGCCCTGGAAATCGTGCCTGATAGTCCAGAAATTCATGAGGTGTTAGAGGAGATTCGCAAAGAAGAAAAATATAGCGACTATCTCCTCCCCCCACCGAGCTTTGTCGTCAGCTCTCGTGAGTTTTTAGCAGAAGAAGTGCCGGAAATTGCTTCGACGAGTGACTTAACTGCTCTAGAAGAAAAGTTTAGCGACGTATGGGAACTGGTCGAAGATAAAGCTCCGTCTGACGTGAAGGATCGTGCTCTAGAGCGATTGGATGAACTCAAAGAAATTTTCACGACTCAAGAACTCAATCTCACCACGATGGCTTACGTGCGGCAATGGTTTATGAAGCACGTTCCTGCACCCCTCAATGAAGCCGTGAGTCACTTTTTAGAAGAAATCATCTCTAAAGTGATCAAGGAAAAAACAAACTCTAAATAATCAATTTGCTCATCAACAGACGATCGGCTCTTTTTATCTTCTTAGAATGGGTTGCATTCACCTGCAAACCGCTATAGATTCAAATCAAGCTTGTGAGAATTAGTGATGAGAATTCTTCACGGAACTTGGATTCCTCAAACTGAGGATGGGTTTATTCAAAACGGCGCATTCTATGTGTGGGTTGAGACAACTGAGATTCATTCGTCAAATCGTGCTGAGATGGTTCATTCTCGTCATCTCACAGGAGAAGAATTAGTCACGTTTTTGACGGAAGAATTGGGGATAAAATCGCAGTCTCCGCAGCCGTTAAAAACAAACATTTCATCCAAATATTTTTTGTTGCCCAGTTCTGATAATCAGCCGCTACCGTCGATCGAGCTAGCGCGATATCTAGAAGCCGATTTGCCGGAAACGTTTACTTTTCAATATTGGCAAGTTGAGTGTTATCAAACAACGGCGTGGGTGAAAACGGGCGATCGTCCTGAGCGAGTCAATAACGCGATTAAGTTTCTCAATGATCTGCATTTCTTGGCATTGCATCACTTAACAGACGTGCAGTTGGGAGCGGATTTACTGTTTTGGTATTACTACACCCGATCGCTGAAGCAGGTGATTTTGAAAGATCACTATATTCCGGCGTTGCGGTTGCGATCGCTGCCTCCAGAAGAGAAGGCTCCTGCGAAAGGAAACCGCAAATCGGCGGCTTATCAGCAGGCTGTGCCCAAAATTGAAATTCATCCCGCCTGGGAAATTGTTTCTGAGCAATATGAAACTGACCTTCAGCGCTTTGTTGAGTCGATGCCGTCTGCCTGTGTTGCTGGGTTTGCAGCTCCACAAAAAACGCCAGAGTTTTACGACAAAGAGCGGTTGCTGCGGCATTTCTCAGAGTGTTTACTGACTGAAATTGTGGTCTGTACGCCATCGACAACTGCGTTTGATCTCAAAATCACAGATTCTTTAGTCGATAGCTGTCTGCATCCCTGGCGCAAAAAGCGGTCTGACGATTTAGAGGTCTATCAACAGTGGCAGACGTGGCGCGATCGGATTCGTCGCACTCAATCCGCAACTGAGTTCTATCTGTGCTTTCAGCTTCAAGCGCCCGAAAAACCCGAAGAAGCGTGGCAATTAGAATTTCAGATTGCTGCAAAAAACGATCCGTCTTCACGGCTACCGCTGTTGGAGTATTGGCAAACTCGTCCGAAACAAAAGGAAGAATTGCAGAAACAGTTTGGCGAAAATTTTGAACAAAACTTGCTGTTGAATTTAGGCTACGCGGCGCGGATTTATCCCAATCTTTGGGCGGGTTTAGAGACCGATCAGCCGACGGAAATTTTCTTAACATTAAGCGATGCGTTTGACTTTCTCAAAGAGTCAGCCTGGGTGTTAGAAGAGGCAGGCTATAAAGTCGTCGTTCCTGCCTGGTGGACTCCGAAAGGTCGGAAACGTGCCAAAGTTCGACTGACAGCGCAGAGCGGACGCAAACCCTCTGGCAAAAATAAGCGCTATTTCTCATTCGATACTCTCGTTGAATATCAGTATGAGTTAGCGATCGGAGATCAGCCCGTCAGCGAACAGGAATGGCAACAGTTAGTCAACGCTAAAACTCCGCTCGTAAAATTCCGGGGGCAATGGATCGAGCTTGACCAAAACAAAATGCAGCAAATGCTAGAGTTTTGGAAAAATCATCAGCAAGAACATCCAGAAATGTCACTGCTGGATTTCATGAAAATGAGAGCCAACGCTGATGAAAGTATGGAGGTTGACGTTGATCACGATCGTCAGCTCTCCGAGATGATGGCAAAGCTGAATGATAAAAGTCAGCTAGAACCTGTATCTGATTTAACCGGATTTCAAGGAACGCTGCGAGAATACCAAAAGCGAGGCGTTTCGTGGCTGCGCTATTTAGAAGAGTTGGGGCTGAGTGGCTGTCTGGCAGATGATATGGGAATGGGAAAATCAGTACAAGTGATCGCTCGATTGGTACAGGAACGAGAACACGCTGATAATCAGACCGTCTTACCGACATTATTGATTGCGCCCACGTCGGTCGTCGGCAACTGGCAAAAAGAAATCGAAAAATTTGCACCGCAGTTACGATCGCTGATTCATCACGGCAGTCAACGCCTCCAAGATACTAAAGAATTCAAATCGATTGTTCAAAATTATGATGTGGTGATCACGTCGTTTACGCTAGTGCGTAAAGATGAAAAGATGCTGTCGAGTGTCGATTGGCAACGCCTAGTCGTCGATGAAGCCCAGAATATTAAAAACCCCAAAGCAGCACAGACAAAAGCGATCGCTAAACTCCCAGCACATTATCGTCTCGCGCTCACCGGAACGCCCGTTGAAAACCGATTATTAGATCTCTGGTCAATCTTCAACTTCCTCAACCCTGGCTATTTAGGAAAGGAAGCGCAGTTTCGTAAATCGTTTGAGATTCCGATTCAAAAAAACAGCGATCGAACTCAATCTGCAACCCTTAAAAAGTTGGTCGAACCCTTTATTCTGCGACGAGTCAAAACCGATCCAGCAATCATTTCAGACTTGCCTGATAAAGTCGAACAGAAACTCTACTGCAATCTGACCAAAGAACAAGCCTCACTCTATGAAGCGATTGTCAAAGATGTCGATCAACAAATCCAAAACACTGAAGGAATTCAGCGCAAAGGATTGATTTTGGCAACGCTGCTGAAACTCAAACAGATTTGCAACCATCCGAGACAATTTCTGCAAGACGATAGCGATTTCACACCGCAGCGATCACACAAGCTCGATCGCTTAACTGAAATGATTAAAGAAGCCATTGATGAAGGAGAAAGTTTGCTGGTGTTTACGCAATTTACAGACATTGGAGACGCACTAGAAAAATATTGTCAACACACGCTTCACACTAACACTTACTATCTGCACGGCGGAACGAATCGCAACAAACGCGAACGGATGATTGCTGAATTTCAAGATCCTGAAACGGAACCGTCAATCTTTATTTTATCGCTCAAAGCAGGCGGAGTCGGCATCACGCTCACCAAAGCCAATCACGTTTTTCACTTCGATCGCTGGTGGAACCCCGCAGTCGAAGACCAAGCTACCGATCGAGCATTTCGGATTGGGCAAAAAAAGAATGTTTTCGTCCACAAGTTCGTCGCGATCGGGACTCTGGAAGAACGCATCGATCAAATGATTGAAGATAAGAAAAAACTGGCTGGCTCGATCGTCGGATCTGATGAATCGTGGCTCACCGAGTTAGATAACGATGCATTTAAACAACTGATCGCGCTGAATCGAAGTGCCGTAATGGAGTAACTGCAATGGCTCAATTTAGTCGAACCTGGTGGGGAAAACGATTTATCGCAGCGCTAGAAGAATTCACCGATCCGGGTCGGCTGAGTCGGGGTCGATCGTATGCTAACGGCGGCAGAATCAAAAGTTTTGAGATCAAAGAAGGCGTTGCAACCGCCCAGGTTCGCGGTTCGGTGAATCCTTATTTTGGTGTTTATGAAGAACCGCTCTACACTACAGTGATCGAGATTAAGTCAATCAGTGCAGCAAATTGGTCAGCCGCGATCGCGTATGTGGCATCTAAAGCAGGATTCATCTCTAAACTTCTGCTCAACGAGATGCCCGACAATATTGAAGATGCCTTTTCAACGCTAGGACTGCACCTATTGCCGCACCAACGATCAGACTTCAAAACCCGTTGTTCGTGTCCCGACTCTAGCAACCCCTGTAAACACATTGCAGGAGTCTATTATTTGCTGGCGGCGAAGCTCGATCGTGACCCGTTTTTGCTGTTTGAACTGCGAGGACTTTCAAGAACTGATCTGCACGCCGAATTAGCTAAATCCCCGTTAGGAATGGCGCTTTCTCAAGAGTTGGCGGCTGAACAATCAACGCCTACTCCGGTGGAATCGTACTACACCAAGCTGGATACGATCGCCGCATCTGATGTGAGCCTTAAAGACTTTTGGCAGGGAAGTAAGCGATTGCTTGCGGCGATCGAGCCTGAAACCCAGAATAGCGTCTCTGCCATCGTGATCAAAAAACAGGGCGACTTTCCGGCTTTTTGGCACAAAGACAGTTCGTTCATCGCCACAATGGAAGAGCTATATCAGCGAGTCAAAACCAAAAATCGCGAGATCCTATAGCGTTTGGGTCATCAAATTGAAAGATCGGACTATAGTCGTAAATCGCTCGTTGAATAAATTCTTGCCACGTCTCATTTGGAATCCAAATTTTATGTAAATCTGATTTTGCTTGCTGATCATCCCAGCGATCGTACAAGCGATGATAGAGATACATGAAAACAGAAACCCTCATATTCTTAGCGCAGTGAATAAAAATAGGTATTTCAGTGTTTTCCATCACGATTGGAAAAAATTGGTCGAGGTGTCCAAACGTCGGCTTTGTCCAAGCCACGGGAATATGGGTGTACTGAAGTCCTAGCGATTCCACAATTTCCCTCTCGTGAGGAATCGCATTCGTCGAGTTAGGAGGCGCTAGATTCACAATGACTTGATAGCCCGCTTCTTTGATCGCTGCGAACTGTTCCTCAGTTGGCTGTCCTGCGGTGGCGACGTAATCCGACAACTTCAGAAAGTTGTAAATCGCTTCGATTCCTTCAGCCATAACCAATCAATTGCCGCGAATCTGCGATCGCAACTTCTCCAATTCAGGATCGACTTCTGGCAGTTGAGCAGGACTACCCGCCGTAAGCTGATTTTTCATTGAGGCTAACTCTGCGTCAATGTCATCGGCTTCGCCTAGCGACTCAAATCGTTTCTCTAAATCATCAGTGCCTAGTTCGGCGATCGCTTCTGACTGCGCCTCTAGCTGCAACACTTTTTCTTCCATCCGCTCAAACGCATTTATCGCGCTGCCAGTGCCCACATTGCTCAACATTTCATTAAGCTGCTGAGACGCTTTCGCAGACCGAGCGCGAGCAATATAGAGGTCTTTTTTGGTCTTCGCTTCTGAGATTTTGCTCTCCAGCTTCATCATGTTTTGCTTAAGCTGAGTGACGATCGTTCGCTGCTGAGTTAACTGCGCGTCCATCGCGTCTGCCGTCTCTTGATAAGATTTGCGACGGGTCAATGCCTCTCTCGCCAACGGTTCGTCGCCTTTTTGCAGCGCCAATTGAGCGCGACGATACCATTCTTCCGACATTGACTTTGCCTGAGAACACTGCCGCTCTGTGCGTTTTTGCGTCGCGATCGCTTGAGCCACCGCCTGCCGAAGATGAATCAGGTCTTCCTGCATGTCCAGCACAGCCTGCTCCAGAATCTTTTCTGGATCTTCTGCCTGACCTACCAGGTGGTTAATGTTTGCACGAATCGCTCGCCAAATTCGGTCAAAAAGTCCCATCGCTGATCTCCGGTAATGCGGCTTTCGCTAATTATCCTCAATAGTACCGTACCTTTTCGGTTGCGATTTCCTACTATTTACTGACTTCTGCGGGAATTCCCTGATTTTGTAGCTCCTGAACTTTTGCCTTGGCTTCTGCCTCGTTGCGATAGCTCCCCGATCGCACAAAGCCCCCTTCTGGCGTGTTCACAAACTGGGCACCCGGATTGCTCTGCTGAATTTTGTCATAAGTCCGATCGCTGTCATAAGGTGTGTCAACGTGCCAAGCGCGAGGTGGCGCAACCGCTGGAGCAGGGGCGCGCTCGATCGGTAGCTGAGGTCGAGCGATCGGAACCGTTGGAAGAGATAAAGGGGCAGGGGCACGACGAATCGTCGGCGCTGGCAGGTTGTTCGATCGAGAATAGCTAGGAGTCACTGGAGCCGGGTTTGGTCTGGCGATCGGGGCAGGCTGCACGGGAGCGTTTCTCGAACTGGGATCTACAGGACTTGAGGGCACAGCGGGACTAGCCTGACTCGCGTTAGGTGAAGCACTCGGTGATGGCGAAGCCGATACCTTGGGTGAAGGCTTGCTGTTTTGGGGCAACCCACTGGTGGGGCGAGTCTTCAACGTGTTTAGATTGCCTAACCCCAAATCCACAAATTCTTGAGCGTCGAGCGGGGGCGAGTTAGAAATGTCTCCCTGGGCACCTGGGGCAGACGTTGGAACTGGGCTAGGGATCACTTCTCGACGGGCAAAGATTTGTCCCAACCCGCTCAGACTTGAGGGGTTCATAATCACATAGCCAAACATTGCGCTCGACAGCAGCAGCATCAACATCGACCCGACCCCAAGCGGAGTCAGCAGACTTTCTAAAAAGCCGCGCTCGACTTGGACATGAGCCTCTTCTCTCGCCAAACTTCGCAGCAGTTCTTCAGACGACTCTAAATAGTCATCAGGGGGTGTTGAAGAATCTGCCAGTCTGCGATCGCGCTCAACATCAGGCAGTGAGTAAATTAAAGATCCATCTGTCTTTAAATCAGCATGGGGCGGAATCACTGCCAAATCCGAAGACAAATCTGGCTCGATCACAGGCGCATCGCCCCGTAGCGGAATCGACTCCGCCGAGAGAACGGGCGGCACTGACATTGGATTTGCTCGGTCTGTGGCAGAAGCGGTGCTGGCGATCGCCATCAAATCAAGGTTAGGAGCCTGCTTTCTCTTTAGCCCATCAACGGGAGGAACGGAATGCCCTGCTTTTTGCCGTCGATAGCGTGCCAACTCTTCATCGAGCCGAGTGTCAAGGCAGCCTAACGCTCGTTGCAGCTTGGGGTGAAGGGGGATGTGAGTGGAAGGCTCGATCGACGGGCTGTGACGCATTTTTTGACTCCTACCGTTTGAAATCGATGATTAGACTGCTTGCCAAAATCCTGAAACTTCTCACAGGCGCTAATCTAGAGAGACGACTTTGAGAATCCGCGCTCTCAGTGTAATTCACACGGCTCAAAGTGAATCACAAACCTCGATCGAGTTTGGCAGTTTTCTCCCCATTTCGCCAAAATTGAGCGGAATCGTCTCAGCCGACCTGAAGAATTTAGTATCGTCCACTCCTTTGACCTGCTGTCTCTTATGTCTTTTCAACGCTTACAGGGAGTTCTAAGCTCTCTAGAAAATCAATATCGACCTCCTGAAGAAACGCAGCTTCAGCAGGTTTTAAGGCACTGGTCTGACGTGGTTGGGGTGGCGATAGCAGCGCAAACTCGCCCTGTAACGGTGCAGCGTGAGGTGTTAAAGGTGGCTACGGCAAATGCAGGATGGGCACAAAATCTAGTGTTTGAGCGACGACGCATTTTAGAAAAGCTCAATGCTTTGTTGACAGCCCCGTTGTCCGACATTCGATTTTCAACGACGCAGTGGCATAGCCCAGACAATCGCCAAGCGTTAGATGAGGTGGAGCGATCGCAACTCTGGACAAACCATCCCAGCCGCGTCGAAGAGTTCCCAATCCCAAAGGCAAATCCACAAGACACGGCTGATTCTGAAGCGGCGTTCCACTATTGGACGATCGTGATGCAGTCACGCAGTCAACATTTGCCTCTCTGCCCTCAGTGTGAGTGCCCAACTCCACTAGGAGAGATTCAGCGTTGGTCAGTTTGTGCAGTGTGTGCCGCAAAACAGTGGTAGGAGAAATATTTGTGAATCTTAACCTTGGGAGGAGATTTAGAACAAATCTTAGTGTTTTTCAAATCCTAGCAATTAACTCCCTACTTCTAAGGTTTTGTAAACCGCCTAGATAGTGAATAATATCCTGCCTTGCGATCCAAGATTTTTTAATCTCGAAGCTTACACGGATGTTTGAGAATACTGGGTTCCTTAATATGTCTTAAGCAAGAAGATTGTCCTTGAAGATTAGATTTATTCTCTAGTCTATGAGCCAACTATTTAATCAATCAGGCGTGGGCATCTTTTGATGTTTAGCTTGATCCCTGACCATTTTTAATTGAAATCAAGTCGGTTTCGCTGTGAATTTTGCATAGGACAGGTAACTTTACATAGTTCCTAGCTCGAATCTAAAGACAATATAAATATCTTTCTCACCCTGAAGGTTCTGGAACATTGACCCCATCAAGAATTCGACTTTTTTAAGTCTCTGATCCCCAAAATTTTGAGATTCATAATAGGAACATAGACCTATCTCTTAGCCCTAAATTTGAATTATGACCATAAAGCCGTTGAGATAAATTAAATTTTGCAGCTAGTCTTACCCAAATCTCAGATTTTAGCAATAGCTTTCTTTTCTAAAAGATCGTGACAAATTCTTAACAACACAACTTATTAAAAGCCTAATTATGAAACCTTCTAATTCCTCAGCTTCTGTTTGTCGGCATTGCAGATATTATGTGCCAGAAGGACGACGTGGCGGAGCCTGTGGTCAGCTTAATGATGTCCTTGTTCAGGGGCACTGGAAGGCATGTTCTCTGATGTCGCCCGTGTTTACACCCAACTGGCAGCTTGAACGAATCATGACTCTACAGAGTGAACCGACAGAAAAGCTGTCGGTTTCGATCGCCAAGCATGACGAGCTGCGGCGTGAACCTCAAAGAGAGGGTGCAGTCACGACGCTAGAAAAGACAGCTTAGTCTAGCTTTATGGCTTCTCATAAAACGCACCTTGACTCAGAGGTGCGTTCTTTGTGTGGAGAGAACGATCGCTAAGGCAACCAGGGATATTTGCGAAAATCAGGGCTGCGTTTTTCTAAAAATGCTTGTTTGCCTTCAGATCCTTCCTCAGTCATGTAGTAGAGCAGGGTAGCGTTTCCGGCGAGTTCTTGTAGCCCTGCTTGACCATCGCAGTCGGCGTTGAAAGCAGCTTTGAGGCAGCGAATCGCGATCGGGCTTTTCTCTAAAATTTCGCCTGCCCACTGAACGCCCTCGGCTTCAAGTTGCTCGATCGGCACCACACAATTCACTAAACCCATTTCTAGCGCCTGGTCTGCGGTGTATTGGCGGCAGAGATACCAAATTTCCCGCGCTTTTTTCTGTCCGACAATTCGCGCCATGTAGCTCGCGCCAAATCCACCGTCAAAACTGCCGACTTTGGGTCCGGTTTGCCCAAAAATGGCGTTGTCGGCGGCGATCGTCAAATCACACAGCATATGAAGAACGTGCCCACCACCGATCGCGTATCCGGCAACCAAGGCGATTATGACTTTGGGCATCGATCGGATCAAACGCTGCAAATCGAGAACGTTTAATCGTGGCGTTCCTGCTTCGTCCACATAGCCACCGTGACCCCGCACACTTTGATCGCCCCCCGCACAAAACGCATATTTGCCATCGGTGTGAGGTCCGGCTCCGGTAAGAAAAATTACCCCAATTCGGCTGTCTTCACGAGCGTTGCTAAAGGCATCGTAGAGTTCGACTACGGTTTTGGGACGGAAGGCATTGCGCTTGTGGGGACGGTTGATGGTGATTTTAGCAATGCCGTCCGTTTTGTGATAGAGGATGTCTTCGTAGGGTTTGACGAGATGCCATTCGACGGTCATAAAAACTGGGGATTAAGGACTAATTGATCGGGCAAAGCTGCCTAACTGATTGTGCCGCCATTGAGCATCGGCAGCGCGATCGGTCTGCAATTCTAATACGCGGATGCCCTGATCTGGGAGAGGATTGAGACGATCGACAAGCTGATTCCAAGTGCAAATCTGCTCATACTCTACGCTGTAGGTTTGGCAGAGATGAGCGAAATTGATGTTTTGCGGCGTAGCGAAGAATTCTTCAAACGGGGGATTGAATTGAGCGATCGGCAGCATTCCAAAAATTCCGCCGCCGTTGTTGTTGATCAGCACGATCGTCAGATGTCCGATAAAGTGGTTGCGAAGGAGGAATCCGTTGGTGTCGTGCAGGAGGGCGAGATCTCCTGTCAACATGACACTGCTTTGATGATGGGCGACTCCTAGCGCAGTTGAAAGGGTGCCATCAATGCCGTTTGTGCCGCGATTGAAAAAAGGCTGGACGGCAGAATCTCCGGGCTTCCAGAAAAACTCGACATCTCGCACAGGCATACTGTTGGAGATAAAGAGCGGCGTTCTGGTGGACAAACACTGGGACAGCAACCAGGCAGCTTTGCCTTCAAAAAGAGTCTCTTCGATCGTCATCGTTTGGTCGATCGCGTGTCTGATTTTTGAGTCGGCGGTTTGCCAAAGTTCTAAATAAGGGCTGGGCGATCGGGCTTCAGCAGACAGATTTTCTGCAAACGATTCGACAGATGTTTGGAGATGGGTCGTCCTGCCGTGAAGCGGATCGAGGTTGCGATCGCTCGGATCGATCACCCATTGTCTCGGTTGAACTTGAGTTAACCACTGCCGCAATTCTCGACTCGTGGGCATTTCTCCGATCCGAATCATGAGATCAGGAGCCAACTTTTCTGCCAGATTGCGGTTTCTCAAAATCAGGTCGTAGGTCGAGATTAGATAAGGATTGAGACTCGCGTAATTGCGGAGGGGCGACAATCCTTCTGCTAAAACGGGCATTCCTAACGATTTTGAGAGATGGGCGATCGCTCGACAATATCGCTCTGGCGATTTGGGTTGGGCGCATCCTGCGACGATGATGCCGCGTGAGAACGGAGGTAGCGGAGGACATGAAGACTGAGCAAGCGAAGGAACGATCGGATGAACGTGACCGAAGAAGGTTTCTACATCGAAGTCCGCTTCGAGAGACTGAGACTCGGACTGGGGAATTGGGACAAGCGGATCGCGAAACGGGATATTGAGATGAACGACTCCAGGACTTAAACCCAGCGATCGCTGCCAAAATTGTATCAGCGTCTGACGTAAATATGCCAGCATGGGCAGATCGATCGAGGGCAATGCCAACTCTGCGTAAGCTTTGGGATAAGAGCCAAAAAGTTTTTGTTGATCGATCGTTTGTCCGGCGTTGCAGTCTCGCAGTTCGGGAGGACGATCGGCGGTCAGCACCAGTAAAGGAACGCGGCTTTCACTCGCTTCGATAATAGCGGGATAGAAATTTGCGCCAGCCGTGCCAGACGTACAGATTAACGCCACAGGGTTGTGAGTGCGTCGCGCCAGACCGAGGGCAAAAAACGCTGCCGATCGCTCATCTAAAACCGGAATCGCCTCAATCTTGGGATGTTGAGCAAAGGCGATCGCCAACGGTGCCGATCGAGAGCCAGGACAAATCACAGCCGTGGTCAAGCCGAGACGCTGAAGGGTTTCTGTCAGGACAGATGCCCAAACAGTATTGGTGTTGCGGAAGTCGATCGACATTCGGGAAAATTAAGCTTCTGGATCAATTCCTTGCGCCCGGAGTTGGGCAACAAGACGTTCTGTGCGCTGACGCTCTTGCTCAAGTTGGGATTCAGCTTGCTCAAGCTGATGCTCAGACTGCTCAAGCTGTCGCTGAGTCTGGGCGGCGGTTTCGTGTCCGGTCAAAAGCAAGGTTCCCTGATCGTCCCACCAGCGCAGCCAGGGAAGTTCGAGATTTTGATATTGACCTTGCCAGATGCCTAGCTCGACTCCTAATTGAGAAATGGGGTAGTGTCCGCGATCGTTGGTCGGCACCGGGAGATATTGGTTTTCGACCAGGTGAAAGACTTCGATGCTGGCTTTGCTGACTTCGTAAATGCCATAAAAGGCGGGACGAATCACCTGTTCATACACCCAAAATTTGCCCGTCCAGGGAGTCTTGTCTCGCTCTTGCGATCCGTCACCTGAGACAAACTCTAGTACGATCAGCGGCGCGATAAATTCTTGCCACAGCACATAAGAACGGCGGAACTCCCCATTAATCGTGGGCGGCACATTGGCAACATAGAACCAATCTGGGGCTTCTGCGCCGCGTTCGGGCGGGTCAGTCATCCGCCAATAGATGCCGCTATCTTGACCGATGCAATATTGCCCGTCTGAATGACGCTGTTGAAGAATTGGCTCGATCGAGTCGGTCAACAAAACACTTTGCGGGTGTTCTAGAAAGTTTTTCACAAAAGTGCCGTCTGATTCGGGAAGCTGCGTGTGGTCAGGCAGTTTTGTGTAGGTCGGTAAATCTGCAAAAGAGGTCATGGCACAGCACTCGCGTCTCTCTATTAGTGTAGTCGCTTGGCTAGACCAGTGCGGCTAAAAGCGCCTGTAGCTTGAGTTGAACTTCGGTCAATTCTTTGTCGGGATTGGAACCTGCGACGATTCCCGCTCCGGCAAAGAGTCGAGCGTGACAGCCATCGAGCACCGCAGACCGAATGCCGACCGCAAATTCGCCGTTGCCCTGGTGATCGACCCACCCGATCGGAGCCGCATACAGCGATCGCTCAAACTGCTCATAGTGACGAATCTGCTCACAGGCAAGCTCTCTCGGCGCACCTGCTACTGCTGGAGTCGGGTGCAGTTTGGCAACCACATCCAGCAAGTGAACGTGAGGGGGAACGGTGGCGCGAATCGGAGTGTGTAAGTGTTGAATATTGGGAAGTTGCAGCAGACGAGCCGCCGATCGCTGTGTCTCTAACCCCAACTCTGCTAGATGGCGAGTGATGAAATCAATTACGACTTGATGTTCGTGGGTTTCTTTTTGACTCGACAGCAGGCGATCGGCGAGTTGAGCATCGTCGAGTGGGGTTTTGCCGCGAGGGGCTGACCCTGCTAGCGCATCCGTTTCTAGCTGATGATGATGAATGCTTACTAATCGTTCGGGACTTGCCCCGATAAAAGTCTGTCCGTGACAATTGTTAGTTGAAAAAATATAGCAGTTTGAATAGAGATTGCGTAAATGATTGAGGGATAAAACTAAGTTAAACGGAATGGGCGAAGTCACGTCCAACGCGTGAGCTAAAACGATTTTATGAAAGTGATTATTTTGAATCGATTCTAAAGCAGATGAGACGGATTGCTTAAAGTGATTGGTATGAGAAAAATCTTGTTTTTTGAGAAAACTTGGAGGATCGATCGCGAAATCAATGACGTTATACTTCACGGCTCGAATCGCCTGGAACCCTTGCCATATTTGACGAGATGCCTGTTCTGGGTCGAGGGTCTGATCGAGAATGACATTCGCCACGATCGTGCCACGATTCGCCTGACGAGACACCTGCCAACGCGGGAGAAAAACCGACGCAGATGGAAAAGACAGGTTCTCGTGAAGGGGCTGATCAAAGAATGAGAAACTACAGAAAAAATGTGCCCCAGAAAACGGGTTTTCTGAGTCTCCAAATTGAATCACATTCGTTGAAGCATTGCGGATAAATTCTTTTGCTTCAACAAATCGATTTTTGCCCTCAGTTTTAAGCTCGATCGCCGTATCGATCGCCAACATTGCTTCTTGCTGACCGCTTTTCTCAAAATAAAAGTGACGCTGATTAGGGTTAACCAATGTCTGAAGGACTGCCAATAGATCGACGGGTTCTATGTCTAACGAAATGCTGACAATTTGAGGAGATTTACAGCGATTCGCTCTTTTGCAAGTCGATAGGAATTGAGCGATCGCGGTTTGATTTTGAGCACGATCGAGCCGATAAGGGGTAATAGTCATGCGGATATCAATAAAACCATCTCTACGCTGATTCTAATGGCTGAAGGCTTGGAGTCTCGATCGAGCGTTGCCCTGTCACTTCTAACCGAAAATCGTCGGGCGGAACAAACGTGATGCCGCGCCGCACCGGACGCACCGGACGATCGTAGTTAGTTTGAAACGCATAGCTCGATAAAACGGTCGCCAACACGAGCTTCATTTCAAACAGCGAGAGCGCCATGCCGACACAGCTTCGACTGCCGCCGCCAAACGGCAAAAACTCAGATGGCGAGAACTTTTGAGCGATAAAGCGCTCTGGGTTAAACCGCTCTGGCTCTGCGTAAGTGTCGGCTCGATGGTGCGCCAAATAAATGCAGGGCACCAAAATCGCCCCCGGCTCAAATTCATAGCCCTCAATCTGAACGGTTTGTTTGACTTTGCGCGGCTGAGAGATGAGGGCGATCGGATACACGCGCAGGGCTTCTTTGCAAACGGCGGTCAGATAAGGCAACTGAGACAGCGCCGTCGGATCGGGGTTTTCGCCTAAAGTTTGAATCTCGGTGAGCAAGCGATCGAGACAGTCGGGATGGCGATGAATCCAGTAAAATGCCCAGGCTAACCCTGATGCGGTGGTTTCGTGTCCGAGCAGCAGCAAGGTCATCAACTGATCGCGCAGTTCGACATCGCTCATCGATTCGCCCTGATCATCCTGTGCATTCATCAGCACTGAGAGAATGTCAGTCCGTCCGTCGAGAGATTGGAAACGGCGATCGTGAATTTCGTTATAAATCAGCGCGTCAATCTCCTGCTGTTGAGCCAAAAAGCCGCCCCACGGACTCCAGCGCCCCAAATTTTGCTGAAGCATCGGAAAGAAAAACTGCGTTGAGTAAAGCGGCGACGTAATGGCTTCGAGTAGATGACTCAGCAACTGTTTGAGGCGTTCATACCGCGCTCCGGGCACCATGCCAAACACAACCTGCAAAATTACCTGAAGCGAGATTTCTGACATCTCTTCGCGAATGGTCAGCGATCGTCCAATCTGCCAGTCTGACATCTGTTGTTGGGTCAAATCACAAATGACGCGCCCCTGACCATAAAGCTGTTCTCGATGCAGCGCAGGCATGAGCAACTGTCGCTGTCGCTGATGGCGGTGTCCTTCTTGCATGATCACCGACTGATCGCCGACTAATGGACGAAAAATGTGAGTCACTTTACCAAACTCAAACGAGTCTGCCAGCGTCGTAAAGATCGCCTGAATCGAGTCAGGATTACTAAAGAAAATGACAGGCGGGGAGTTGACCCCTAACACCCGCAGCGTGAAAGTGTCCCCATATTGTTGGGCACAGCGTTCAAGGAAGTTAATCGGTTGAGCCACGATCGCAAGGGTTTGCAGCAGCGACGGCAACCGAGATCCAGCAGGCAATTTCATCAAGGCATTTCTACGAGCGTCTGTGATCTAGTCTAGAAGCAAAGGATAAGGGATGAGTCCTCCTTGCTTCAGTAGATGTAACGTTTCTATAAAACCTCTCCAATGCCTCAACCCAAATGGGAGACTAAGAAATACAGCATGATTCAGTCTTCTGGCAGCTAGAGGAGTTTTGTTGATGACGACCAGGACGATCGAGCGGGCGAATAAAAAACTCTGGTTTGCCGCCATTAAACCACCGATGTATAGCGTGGCAATCATGCCGATTTGGGTCGGTTCAGCCGTTGCGTTTGCTGAAACCCAACGGTTTAATGCGTCAATCTTCTTCACGTTTTTGGTCTCTGCCATTTTGATTTTGGCTTGGGAGAATTTTAGTAATGACGTGTTTGACTCAGAAACTGGGGTCGATGTCAATAAGAAGAATTCCCTGGTGAATATGACGGGCAATAAGTCCCTGATTTTTTGGATCAGTAATCTTTGTCTCGCAGCAGGATTGCTGGGCATCAGCACGATCGCCGCTCGACAACAAGATCTCACCGTAATTGGGCTAATTTTGCTGTGCTGTGGCATTGGCTATATCTATCAGGGTCCGCCATTTCGCCTCAGCTATAAAGGGCTAGGAGAAATTCTTTGCTTCTTTGCGTTCGGTCCATTGGCGTTTGCGGCGACGTATTACAGTCAGACAAAAGCCTGGTCGAATACGAGTTTGGCAGCGTCGATCGTGGTCGGCATTGCCACTAGCCTGATTTTGTTTTGCTCTCACTTCAATCAGGTGAAAGATGATGCCGCGATCGGCAAAAAATCTCCAGTTGTGCGGTTAGGGACGAAGAGATCGGCACAGCTTTTGCCATGGGTCTGCGGCAGTCTCTATGTGCTGACCACTCTTTTTGTGATGCTGAACATTTTCCCGGTTTGGACGTTGATGATCTTCCTGAGTGTGCCCGTCGCCCGAAAGCTTTGCAAATTCATCGGGTCGCAGCATGATCAACCTCACAAACTCACCTTCTGCCGCCTGATTGCGGTCGAACTCCATTTCTGGAGCGGATTGCTTTTAGGGTTAGGGTTCATGTTGGCGCAACTGGTTTAGCAATGCGATTTGAGTATCGTCCCTATCGTCGATCATTTCGACAGCCGTTGCAGACGAGTCATGGAGTCTGGACGGTGCGAGAAGGAATCATTTTGCGTCTCACTGATGATGCAGACTGCGTTGGCTTTGGTGAGATTTCGCCGCTTGCTTGGTTTGGTTCAGAAACGTTTGAGGAGGCGATCGAGTTTTGTCAGCAGTTGCCTGATGGGATTGATGTTGAAACGATCGCCACCATTCCGACTCATTTATCAGCGTGTCAATTTGGGTTTGAATCTGCACAAGAAATGTTAGCGACAGAATTCACTCAATCATCTGCATTGACTCACAGCGCTCTTTTGCCAACTGGACACGCTGCCCTGAATGGCTGGAAAGACCTTTGGGAGCAAGGATATCGCACCTTTAAATGGAAGATTGGCGTGGCTGACATTGAGGATGAAATTCAAATCTTCAATCACCTCGTCCAAATACTCCCGGCTGAAGCGTTTTTGAGATTAGATGCCAATGCTGGACTGACGGTCTCACAGGCTGAAAGATGGCTGCAGCGCTGCGATTCAATTAGCAACCCGATCCTGGAATTTTTAGAGCAACCGCTTGCAGTCAGCCAATTCGAGCAGATGCAAACACTGAGCCAAATCTACTCAACGCCATTGGCGATCGACGAATCAGTTGCCACTTTAAATCAGTTGCGCGAATGCTATCAACAAGGCTGGCGAGGAATTTTCGTAATCAAACCTGCGATCGTGGGATCTCCGTCGCAATTACGCAAGTTTTGCCAAGAAACCGCGATCGATGCCGTCTTTTCATCGGTGTTTGAAACCGCGATCGGGCAGCAAGCCGGACTGCGATTAGCCGCAGAATTGTCGCTCAAACATCGCGCGGTTGGATATGGCACCTCTCACTGGTTTGATTAAATGGAGGAGGGCGATCGACGATGGCACCTTTGATTCAGCATCGACGACAAGAAAATTGGTTGATCGGTTACAGCAGTCAAGACCTCACCGACTTAGCAGAGCAGCGATATCAGGCACTCAAACGCTATGCAACGCCTCCGACTATTTTGTTAGCCGAACGGAACCCGATCGAGTTTCTTGCGGGATTCATCGCGGCGTGTTCGGCAAACTGCTCGATTTTTTTAGGCAACCCCGATTGGGTCGATGCAGAATGGCAGCAGGTGTTTGAGTTAGTCACGCCAGATTTGATTTGGGGAGACGTTCCAGAGAAAGTTTTACCAGAATCACCTGTCATCCTTCACGCTTCGCCTCTGATTATGATTCCGACTGGGGGCACGTCGGGTCAGATTCGATTTGCGATGCACACCTGGGAGACACTAACCGCATCTGTGCAGGGGTTTCGGCAATATTTTGGAGTCGATCGCGTCCATTCTTTTTGCGTGTTGCCTCTCTATCATGTGAGCGGCTTGATGCAATTTATGCGATCGTTTCTCTCAAACGGACAGTTGGTGATTCTTCCCTGGAAATCCTTAGAAGCTGGAGAGGCAGAGTCTATCAACCCTCAAACCTTTTTTCTCTCCCTCGTTCCCACCCAACTCCAAAAACTGTTATCTCACCGTCAAACCGTTTCCTGGCTATCCCAATTTGAGACGATTTTGTTAGGCGGTGCGCCTGCCTGGTCAGATTTGCTGGATGAAGCCCGATCGTGTCGACTTCCGATCGCGCCTACTTACGGCATGACCGAAACTGCTTCCCAGATTGTCACCCTCAAACCAAAGGATTTTCTAGCCGCGAAAGTCAGCTCTGGTCAAGTCTTGCCCCACGCTCAAATCACCATTACAAGTGAGACAGGCGAACCGTTAGCGATCGGTGAGACTGGAAAAATCACCCTTCAATCCGACTCATTGATGTTGGGCTACTATCCCAATTTTTTGCAGCAACCCGTCTATCAACCTGATGATTTGGGATTTTTTGACTCGCAAGGCTATTTGCAAATCGTCGGACGCGACAGCAACAAGATTATTACCGGAGGCGAAAACGTCTTTCCGGCAGAAGTTGAGGCGGCAATTATGGCAACCAAACTCGTCAAAGATGTCTGCGTGGTGGGCATCTGCGATCGCACCTGGGGGCAAGCCATCACTGCCGTCTATGTCCCTCAAAATCCAGACATTTCTAACCAAACAGTAATCGCGTCCCTTGAGAAAACCCTCAGCAAATTCAAGCGTCCCAAATATTGGGTCTCACTCGAAAACCTGCCTCGAAATTCTCAAGGGAAAATCAATCAGCCACAACTCAAGCAAATCATCGCAGCGAAGACTGACACGCCGATGATTCTTGCCAAAGCTTGAATACAATAAATTCCGCCCTTTCGCACAACGTTCCGGGAAGCGCGTCGCCCAACTCGGCTAAAAAGATGCCCTCCTCGCTGCTGGTGGTTTGCGCGATCCAGGTTCCTCGCAGGCTGACCTCGATCGAGTCTGCATCGCATTGACAAAGCGCGATCGTGTCGTTGAGCGATCGCTGCACCACTGCATCCAGCAGGTTCCAAGCCTGCAAATTTGCAGACAGCAAAAAAGTTGCAGTGCCCGGTTCGACAATCAGCCGTTGCCCGACTCGCATTGCCAACACAACCCGCAGCATCACCAACTCTTCAAGAGAGTGGTTGACCCGCTCGATCGTGATTCCCGTCTCGGTATAGGTAAACTTCAGCATTCCTGGTTGCTCCTATGTTCCAGGGTTTACAGCGTTTCAAGGGTTTACAAGATGAATCGACAATTAAAAACCTCCGCTTCTAAATTAGTGTGAAGCGGAGGCTAGAAAAACTACTTGAGCGTTTTCTGGCTAAACCGGGACAGGAACGCGCCTGACCCTCCCGCTTCGGAGTAATGGATGCTGACTACTTGGGGTAATCTCTGGAAACTTGCGAATAAACGGCAAAACTACGACTCTGCCCGCCCCGCAGGAGTGGTCGCCGACACGGTACCCCAGCCAGAACGATGTAAATAAGAGCCGTAGAGATTTCATTGCAGAAGATTTAGAGGACTTAACTTGCGGTCTACAGCTAACATACTACACTTGTAATATAAAAGTGTCCAGCTACTTTGGAGGAAGACCATGCACACCTTAACTCGCACCACGACCACCGATATGGAAGTTACCAGCATTCGTCTGGAACGAGAGTTAAAGGAACAGTTAAAATCGCTTTCTGGCAATCAGGGCTATCAGGCATTGATTCGCGACATTCTCTGGAACTATGTTCAGCAAAAATCGGGTGACTATACGCCGACCATCGCTGCGTCTGATTTTCGAGCCACGATCGAGGCAACCGCTCAAAGAGAAGAACATTGCGCCCTAACGGGGACGGTGATTCGATCGGGCGACGCAATGATGCTAGGGTTCACCGCCGAAGGAAATCTAATTCCGCTCAGTCTAGGCAGTCTGTCATGAGATGAGCGTTTTGAGTTTTGAATCGATACATCAAATTCAAAACTCAAAACAACTCAAAGCTTTGCTATGATAGTGAAGCAGAAAAACGCGGATGTGGCGGAATTGGTAGACGCGCCAGATTTAGGTTCTGGTTTCGCAAGAAGTGAAGGTTCAAGTCCTTTCATCCGCATAAAGTTAGT
>Ga0209724_1000992_pt1 | contig 26716 bp, 17 predicted proteins | sample grotaG_FD_184143 | JGI IMG/M metagenome (GOLD analysis project Ga0209724, IMG submission 184143) | Glacier valley bacterial and archeal communities from Borup Fiord, Nunavut, Canada, to study Microbial Dark Matter (Phase II) -... | ecosystem: Environmental > Aquatic > Freshwater > Ice > Glacier ...
CTTTCAGACGTCAATGACAAACAATAAAAAATCCCGTAAAACCTTGATTTTACGGGATTTGTCTAAGCTTTTCTACCAGTTGTCTTAGGTAGTCAGCGGAGAGAGAGGGATTCGAACCCCCGGTACCGTTACCAGTACAACGGTTTTCGAAACCGTCCCATTCGACCACTCTGGCATCTCTCCAGATCTTTTTCAAAATCGATCGGCCACAAAAGTAAGAAAACTATCTTATTCTCTTGTTAAATTGATCAAATTCGAATATTAACAAGTAGAGACGCACGGCCGTGCGTCTCTACAAAATTTGATCATTGATAGATTAAATTTTCGAAATTTCAATATTTGAAGATTTTACCTCCTGCCATCACCTGCTGGGTTTTCTCGTCGAACGTTGCTTTTTGTCCGGTACGAAGTGCAGCAGTTGTCATGATATTGGCAATTGAATGGCTGTAACCTGCCTCAACGGGTGCATTGGTTTTTACATTGTTGGCGCGAACACAATCCATCCAGTTCTTCATATGCGCATTTGTCAAAGGATCGGCTCCTGTATTTGAATCTGTTTCCACTTTTAACTGCGGAAGCTCAAAATCGGGCAGCAAATTGGCTTTCATCCCCATCTCTTTGGCATATTTTTCTTTCAAACCACCTTCGGAGGTTACTTTGTTTGTATCGAGATCAAGCTTTCCGCCATTTGAGAAATACCACTCTTTGGTACCACCCGACTCGTTGGTCTGACGTGATGAATAAATCACCTGGAAACCTTCATCTTTCTTATCCAGCGGGCCGTAATCGAAAACAGCGGTCATGGTATCAAAATTACTGCGGCCATCTTTCCATACATATACGTCGCCATTTGCTGCGACCGAACGTGGATGAGGCAAATTGGTAAACCAATGCACTGTATCAATCTGGTGAGCCATCCACTGTCCGGGAATACCCGATGAGAAAGGCCAGAAAAGACGAAATTCCAGGTATTTGCGTGGATCCCATTTCTCAAACGGGCGGTTCATCAGGAATCGCTTCCAGTCGGTATCCGACTCTTTAATTGAAGCAACTTCGCCCGGACGACGCCAGCGGCCTGGCTGATTTACATTCCATGTCATTTCGACGGCACAAACCTTACCGAACTTCCCATCCTGAATAAATTGATGAGCTGCCTGATAATTAGGGCCTGAACGGCGTTGTGAACCAATCTGGACAACTTTACCCGATTCCTTCACCGCTTTCTTCGCAAAAATGGCATCATCCATCGTTTCTGCAAAAGGTTTCTCGCAATACACATTCATTCCAGCCTTCACCGATTCGCCACAAAGTAAAGCGTGTTGAAAGTCAGCCGTTGAAATGATTACCGCATCCATTTTCTGATTATAAAACTCATCCGTATTACGCGCTTCAAGCGGTGTAGTTTCATTGTTCTTTTTGATCCAGTTGAGTCCGTCGTTCCGTCGTTTGCTCCATAGGTCGCAAACAGATGCAAACTCAAAATTCATCTCTTTTGCATATTTCTGAAATGCCGGCCCTAAAGCCGATTCAAAACGGTTTGAGAAGCCGAGGATTCCTACCCGGACACGGTCGTTAGCACCAATGATCCGGCCATAACTTTTAGCGCTCATTGCCATACCTCCTAAGGTCAAACCAGCCGCGCCAATCGCCGATTTCTGAATAAATTCTCTTCTGTCCGACATGATAATTGATATTTAGTAGTTGTTGTTCTTTACTGATTATGACATCTGAATTTTGAGTTACTGGCTTTTGGCTGCTGGCGGCTGGCAACTAGTAACTGGCTGCCAGTTGCCAGTAGCCAGTAGCCAATTGCCAGCTGCCAGTTTACAGCTTAGGTTCCCAGCCTTTTGCATATTCACGTCCCCATAATTTCATACCATCTTTATCGAGAATGTGGCCGTCTTTCGTGTTCACATCGAACGACTTTCCAATCCGGAATCCAATATTTGCATAATGGCACATCATCTGACTGATGGCACCCTGCTCAATCGGCGAATTAAGTTGTGTCTCTTTACCCCTGATTACATTAAAAAAGTTCTGAATATGCGTGTCAGTCATATCTCCGCCTCCACCAAGCGCTGTTCCGGCTTCGGTACTGGCTGATTTACTGCTTTTAACCAGTTTGCCTTTCCGGTCGAACAGTTTATAACCGCCACGATCGACAAATACAGAACCTTCGGAACCATAAATGATTGTTCCACGATCAGCTCCGTAAGTCAGCATTGCATTGCGACTTTTACCGTCCCATTTAATGACCTTATTACCCGGAAAACGGAATGTTGCATCCATTGTATCGTACATCTCCCAGCCATCATTGAGGAAGTGCCGTTTGGCGGCCTCCACATCAACATGTTCAGGATAATCCACCTGCAATGCCCAACGTGCCACATCAAGCTCGTGTGTAGCGTTGTTGCCAGTTTCAGCCGTTCCCCAATTCCAGCCGTACCAATGCCAGTTGTAATCCCAAATGTCGTCCATATATTCAACACGTGGAGCAGGTCCCTGAAAAAGTTCCCAGTCGAGACCTTCAGGTACAGGTGCTTTTTTCGGAACCGGACATTCGCCCCTGGAATTGGAATAAAAAGCGACCGCTTTAAAGGCGGTACCAATCACCCCCTTATGAATCTGACTTATTATATCAATCGATTCAGGAGCAGAACGTTGTTGGTTACCCATCTGAACCACCTTCCCGTATTTCTTCTGGAATGCAACGAGCAATTCGCCTTCGCGCGGATTGTGACTGCATGGTTTCTCTATGTAAACATGTTTGCCGGCTTCCATTGCCATCCAGGTTCCTGGCGCATGCCAATGGTCGGGAGTTGCATTGAAAACAGCATCAACCTGCTTGTCTGCAAATACATCGCGGATATCGTTGATCAAAGTCGCTTTGCCATCCACTTTTCCCTGGAGATCTTTCCCAACCTTTTCGCGCTGGTGCTTCATCACGTCACAGATATAAACCAGGTCCACGTTATTTTCTTTATCCTTCAGCGCAGTATAATAACTACTTACACGGCGTCCACATCCCATTAAGGCGACATTTATCCGGTCGTTTGCTCCAATGATTCGTCCATAACTTTTGGCGCTAAATGACATTCCGCCAAGTGTTAATCCTACTGCACCTACAGCTGATTTCTGTATAAATGCTCTTCTGTTCGACATAGTTTGAAACTTAAAAGTTTATATTCTTAAATTTGTATGAATTTCTCCGTGTGCGGTAACGCCACGAAGATAAACAAAAACATGAACAGAAAGGATATGTTTTACAACATATAAAGATATGACTGAACACCAATCAATACTGATATTTTTGTAATTCAGCGGGTTGATAAAAAACGAAAGGGAGAAAGGGCGACTGGGCGAATGGGCGATGGGGAGAAAGGGCGACTTGGAGAAAGGGCGAAGGGGCGAAAGGGTAGGGCGATGGGGAGAATGAGCGAGAGAAGCTGAGAAAAAGTGACTTAGAGAAAAAATGAAGTCATTTGAAAATTGAAAACCGAAGATTAAAATAACAATGAGAAACTTAATTATTTGCATGGCATTTTTTATGACCAACAATATATCAGAAGCTAACGATTCAAACAGGCACATAGGAATGAAATGGGAACTGGGATATGCCACCACAAAGGAGGCAAAGCCCGAAAAATGGATTCCGGCTACAGTGCCCGGTGCAGTTCAGCTCGATATCGCAAAAGCAGAAAAATACGCACCCTACTATTACGCTGAAAATTGGAAAGACTACCAGTGGATGGAGGATAATTATTACACCTATCGATCAAACTTTAAAAAGCCGGAACTCCAGTTAACCGAAAAGTTATATTTCATCTCGAAAGGTATTGATTATCAATTTGAAGTATACCTTAATGATGAGAAATTATTTGAACAGGAAGGGATGTTCACCGCTGTCAATCTTGATCTGACAGAAAAGCTGAAAGAGAGCAACATACTTATAGTTAAAGTATTTCCGGCACCAAAGCTACATGCAAAACCGGTTGACCGAACACAGGCATCGCATAGTGTGAAACCTGCAGTGAGTTATGGCTGGGACTGGCATCCGCGTCTTTTACCGTTGGGAATCTGGGATGATACATATCTGGAAATACAATCTGCTTCCTATGTCAATGATATTCATATAAATTATCAGTTAAACAACGACTTGTCAAAAGCAGCTATCTCGCTGGAGGTGAATGGTCGTGATTTAAAAGGCAATCGTTACCTGTGGAGTTTGAAAGATAAATCCGGATTGGTCGTTACAAAAGCGGAAGGAAATATCGAAAGTAATGATTTTAAATCAGCTGCTTCACTGGATCAACCTAACCTTTGGTGGCCGCACGACAATGGTGAGCCCTATTTATACAATTCTGAATTTCAATTAATTGATAATTCAGGCAAAATCCTTCAAGCCTCTACTTCAAAAATAGGTTTCCGACGTGTGAAACTGGTGATGAACAGCGGCGCATGGAGCGAACCCGAAGGTTTTCCTAAAACGCGCAGTGTTCCGCCTATTCAGTTTGAGATTAACGGCCGGAAGATCTTTTGTAAAGGAAGCAACTGGGTGAATCCTGAGATTTTCCCCGGAATTATGACGCGAGAACGATACAACCAATTGCTGACTTTGGCCAAAGAGGCAAACTTCAATATTTTAAGAGTTTGGGGTGGTGGAATTGTCAATAAAGAATCGTTTTTTGAATTATGCGACGAAATGGGAATATTAGTCTGGCAGGAGTTTCCAATGGCTTGTAATAACTACCCCGATGATGCCCATTATCTTCAAATCCTTAAGCAGGAAGCAACCTCAATAATCAACCGGGTAAAGAAACATCCGTCTCTCGCTTTCTGGTGCGGTGGCAACGAGCTTTTTAACAGTTGGAGCGGCATGACCGAACAGTCGATTGCTCTGCGAATGCTGAACAGCCAATGCCTTGAGCTTGATCCATCTACTCCATTTATACCCACATCCCCGATAATGGGAATGGCGCATGGCCACTATGTATTCCGTGAATGGTCGACTAAGGAAGAAGTTTTTCAGGAGATGGCCAGATCTAAATTTACAGCTTACACCGAATTCGGAATGCCGGCACCTTCCTCTGTAGAAATATTAAAAACCATCATTCCAAAAGATGAACTTTGGCCACCTAAACCGGGAGCTTCGTGGGAAAGTCACCATGCTTATAATGCCTGGGTTGGCAATACCTGGTTGTGCGAAGATATCATCGAAGATTATTTTGGCAAATCTGAATCGCTTGAACAACTTGTTGCCAATGGACAACTCTTACAGGGTGAAGGTTACAAGTGCATCTTTGAAGAAGCCCGCCGGCAAAAACCCTATTGCGCGATGGCAATTAACTGGTGCTACAGCGAACCCTGGCCTACCGCGGCCAATAATAGTATTGTAAGTTATCCAAACATTCCGAAACCTGGGTTTTACGCCGTTAAAAACGCATGTCGGCCTGTGCTGGCAAGTGCTAAATTACCGAAGTTTAAATGGACGGAAGGAGAAATTTTTTCTGCTGATCTATGGATGCTGAACGATTATTACAAAGATCTGCCGGCAGGAAAGGTGATTATAAAGATTGCAACATCAGAAACGCAAATCACGCTGCTTGATTGGAATTACACTTCAATGAATGCCAATAATAACCAGGCTGGTCCAACCGTCCGATATAAACTTCCGGCATGGAAAGCCGACCGTTTCAGGATTCTCCTCGAAGTGGAAGGACATCCCGAATATAACTCGGAATATACGCTTGCCTATCAGCCGCGCACCATCAGTGGTAAAAAAACCACAGCGGTTATGAATCAATAATTAAATCAATAGCTATGAAAAATTTATTCACTATTTTATTATTAATCTGCACAATCCAACTATTTGCACAAACGAATTCAGCGCCTAAACTTCCATTTGGGTATGACGAATTGACGGGACCGGATTTTGTAAAAGCAGTTGAATTATCTGAAGGCGTTTGTTTGCTCCCAATGGGTGTTCTTGAAAAGCACGGACCGCATCTCCCCCTTGGAACCGATATCTTCGAATGCAGGAAAGTAGCAACCACAGCAGCCAGTCAGGAGTATTGCGTTGTATTTCCAACCTATTATACAAGTCAGATCAATGAAGCGAGGCATCAGCCAGGTACAATCGCTTACAGCCCCGAACTCCTGTGGAAAATGTTACAGGAGACATGTGACGAACTTTCACGAAACGGATTGAAAAAGATTATTATTGTTAATGGCCATGGTGGCAATAACGATTTTCTGCGGTATTTCTGCATGTCGCAGTTGCACGCTCAAAAAGACTATGTTTTGATCTTCTTCCAGCCCGGCGAGAATGAGGATGTAGCAAAAAAAGTGAAAGCTTTGCGCCAGACAACTACCGGAGGACATGCAGATGAAGAGGAAACATCGATGATGCGCTATATTCGTCCTGATCTTGTTAAAGTGGAACAGGCCGGAAGTCAATCCGGAAAGAACCAGGCCAGATTAGCAGAACTCCCCGGCCAGTATACCGGAATATGGTGGTATGCACAGTATCCAAATCATTATGCAGGTGATGCAACCAAAAGCAGTGTTGAGCTTGGAAAACTGCTTGTTGATTCAGAGGCAGATCAGTTAGTTGAACTTATTAAGAAGGTAAAGAAATCAAACAAAATTGAAGAACTCCAAAATCAGTTCTATAAGGAAGCTGCAAATCCATTAAATACAAAACAATAACCATTCTAAAGATATTTAAAAGAGCCTGCCAGTTAACCTGAAACTGGCAGGCTCTTAAATATGGTTCTTTGAATTTACTTACTCAACAGCTGATCTGCAGCCAATACCAAAAACATAAAATTAGAAGATCCTCCTCCTAACACATATTCAGTTTGTTGCCATAGATAAGGGAAGTTTTTAAGTTCCGGAAAATCAGGGCGGATTAAGGCTGTTCCAGAAACAACACCTCCCGGAATATAGCTCCAGTCGGCCCGATTATAACCATACGCCGTGGTTACCGAGCGCGAACCTACACCAGAAGCGAAAGATGAAGTGTTTACGCCAGGATGGCAACCTAAAATAAAATTCAGTGCATTCATCATATATTCCTTGCTTACAACATCCGGGAATCCGGTATGTAAGAAGTATTGCTGGAAACCAAACTCCTGAATGTTCCATCCGGCACCCCAGATAACAGGTTTGTAAGGAATTCCAAAAGGATTCTCTTTCTGATCGGAAGCCACCTGTCTGGCATATCCTGCAACGGCTTCATGGATGGAAGAAGTAAAACGTGCATCATTCATTTTTGGCAATGCCCTTCCAATCACCCAGCCCAATGATGAAATGCGTGATTTAATGGTTGATTCGTTATTCAATATATACTGTTTGTATTGATCTTTTGAAGTAGTCAAAAACAGCTCAATAGCAGCATGTATCTTATTGCTTTTCAATTTCTGATCATCATCATTAATAGTGAGCCATAAATTTTCAGCAACAGTAATGCATTCTAAAGATAACTCATCATTAAATCCTTTTAAAACCCGCGAGGCGGCAGCGATATTCGAAATTGTAGAAAGATCACGAGCCGGATTCACTTCCGTAAAAGCCCACCTGTCATCGGATACACCAGAGTGCGTCCCTGTTTTTTCATTCGCTTTCAGCTTTGGATCAAAAACCAGGTTATCAGTCTGAGTTGAAACATCACCCATCAATACATATTGGTTCAGGGAAGGACTCATGATTCCGCGGTAGAACCTGCCGAGGTTCCGATAGCCCGCCATCACACTTAGTGCACCATTTTCTATTTGCTGCAATAAATCAGGCTTTCCATCAGGCTGATGAATTTCGACAACGTGATTTTTCTGATCAATGGTTGTATTATCATGATTGACCTTAAAAGCCTCGTAAGCGAGTGTTAGAATGTAAGTTTCACCGGCTTGCGATTCAATACGAAGGTCATCATCACCCGCATCGTGCCAGCCCCCAATCGCAAGACCGGGAACAGGTTCAAGCGGTTTGTATTTTGTAAGCGTGGAAGATCCCTGAACGTACCCGTCGTAATGATTGGTATCGACCTGGGCCATCAGCGCATCATCCATGTGGCACAAGCCATGCCATACTTTGTATTTCTCATTTACGCGCATATGACACATCTGAACGGGAAGAAAATATTCAAGTGTTGGCTGCCAGACATGCCTCTTGAAAACCGCTGTCGAAATCCGGAAAGGTTCTGTTTTGGAATCGCCATATTGAATCATGTAAATTCCTTCACGTTTGATTGAGCTGAAATCGAACTGGAAATAATTATACCGCAGGAACTTTCCCCACGATTTTGGAATACTTTTCAGTACCTGTTCCGGTGCTCCTGTTTCTGAAATCCGCAATAACTTTGCTTCAACTGCATTCTTATCCATTCCATCAAGTTCTATGACTGCAACTTTTTCCTGATCAGGATGATATCCAATCTGAGAAACATGAACAACCGGCTGATATTTCCACTCAGCAACTGCATTTGGCGAAATAACCCATTCGATTGCCTTTTTTGTGGCACCTTCAGGAACAACAGAACGGACAACAAACCATCCGTTATTGTGCTTATTCCGGCCATCAAGCAACAGAATATCTGCGTTCTTGCTTTCAATCACCATTCGTTGCAAATCCGATTCGGGTGCAATCACCAATCTTTTTCCAGTCGCATAAGGGGTTGCCTGTGCTTCGCCATTAATATCGACACTTGTCGGCCCATTAGGCTGACGGGGGAATATTCCGGACTGATTGTCGAGGTACCAGGCTTTTCCAAAAAGAACGGTTGGATAAAGTTCGAAATTAAAGCCGACCTTACCGATAAACGCTTTAGGCAATGGCCGGTCAAGATCGACAGTCACCCTGATTGAATTTCCTTCAGCTTTCACTGTAACATCGTAATTAAAGTACAGATCAGGATAAAAAATAGGATTAAAACCCTTTTTGTTTTTGCTCGAATCGGGATAAGTGAGTGTTACTTTGATCAGGTTATTAGCTTTATCGACAATACGTTTACCTTGTTTTGGTATCGGTTGCCATTGACCTGGAGTAGCTTCAAGACGCAAGTCTCCATTTGTAGCGACGCGCTCGCCGTTTTGGATAATACCTACGCCTCCCTGGTGACCTTCGGGATAAATATCCTGAAAAGCCATCACATTCAAACCCTGAATTTCAAAATAACCGAGATCATTCAATTGAAGCTTTTGCGTATTCTGACCAGTTGAAATATAACCACAAAACGCAACAAGGCATAGCAGTAAAAAGGACTTTTTCATACAAAAAATTTAGTAATAAGGTGCAAAGTAGTGATAATTGATTCCACGGCAAAATGCATGAACTTTTTGCATTCTAAATGATTCAGAGAAAAGGAAAGAATTATAGATCAAGGCATGTGTAGAGACAAGGCATGCCTTGTCTCTACACATGCCTTGTCTCTACAAGTCCATTCATACAAGAGGCTGCCCAACCGGACAGCCTCTCAATTATGATTTCTAAAAAGAATTAATTCCAGTTATTAGTTACCTGCGCGTTCAAGGTAGGATTAGCATCTCTTTCAGCCTGTGGAATTGGAAGAAGGATGTGATAATCTTTAACCGGACTAATACCGATCGCTGCCTGTTTTTCAGCATTAATAGTTTCTTTAAGAACTCCCCAGCGAACAAGGTCAAAATATCTTGCCTGTTCACCTGCAAGTTCCATCTGACGTTCTCTTCTTAGAATAGTCCTGGCTTTTGTCTGATCGCCCAGCGTTGTAAACTGGAAAGCGCCTGAACGGGCACGTACCTGATTAATCAAAGGCAAAGCTGCAGCAACCTGGTTGCCTTCAATCAAAGCCTCTGCCCTCATCAAAAGAACATCTGCGTAACGTATAACCTGGCTGTTAATATAGCTGTCTGGCTGACCATAATTGTTTCTACTTTCGTAAAGTTCATACTTACGCCATGATTTCTGCCCTTCTTTAACTTTTTCGCCATACTGTTTAATTCCTTCAGGACATACATCACAGTAAGTACCGTCACCACCTTTTGCACCTGCTGCTGAATAGAAAGTTTTGGCTGCCCGTGGATCAGTATAACTAACACCACTTTCGTTCAAATAAGTAAATGAGTTAACAACAGTTTCAGATACCAAAACATTCCACCAGTCGTTAAATCCGTATTCCATAGCCCGACCGGTGATGGTAGCTTTTCCACCCCATCCTTCCTGGCCACCAAACATATAATAGGCATTTCCAACACCCCAACCCTGCCATTCAGCATGCATGATGGCAAAAATAGTTTCTTTCGTTTTCAAATCCTTTACAAATAAATCATCCAGGCTACTTGCCAATGCATAATCATAAGGGGCTGCACTCAACAGTGCAAACTGAGCAGCTGCTTCTGTATACTTCTTCTGAAACAAATACACTTTTCCAAGCAATGCAATTGCCGCACCCTTTGTTACCCGTCCATAATCAGATGTATTCGAATAAGCCAATGGTAATTTGGCAATAGCAGCTGTTAAACCAGTTTCAATAGATGTCCAGACCTGTGCTTTCGGAACTCTTGGAGATTCAATAACATAGTGATCTGCCAACTTCTCCTTTAATGGAACATCGCCAAAACAGTTAACCAGCCAAAAATAGGAAAGTGAACGAAGGAACTGAGCTTCACCGGTAATTCTGTCTTTCAAAGCCACATCAGAGGCAAGGTTTGAATCCCAGGTCTGAAGCTTATCGATTACAAAATTAGTTCTGAAGACCATCTTGAAACAAGAGTTGAAAAAATAATTTAACTCACCACTATTTGGTGTGTGCGTATACAAAGGTAACTCCAACAAACTGCCCTGAAGCGGGAAGTTCTTTTCGGCATCGTTGCCTAAAAGATCAAAAATAAAGTAGAATTCACGACTGTACATGCCCTGATACAATAAGGGAGTATACATCGCAGTTGATGCCTCAGAGAAGGCAGTTGCGCTGGTAAAGAAAGTTGAACCATCGTAACTGTTCTCATTTTTAACGTCCAGCACTTTTTCGCTACAAGCTACAAACAGCAGCGAAAGTAGCAACGAATATATTATAGTCCTTTTCATGGTAATGATCTGTTAAAAATTTAATTGTAAACCTAATCTGTAAGTAGTTGGGTTAGGACGCTGATTACCACCCTGGTCAATTCCACGTGTGAAAATAAAATTGTTATTGTCATTTGGAGAACCTGAGGAGATTTCGGGATCGTAACCTGAGTACTTGGTGATTGTAAGTGCATTCTGAACTGCAGCATATATCCTTAATTTGGTAAATGTACTATTAAGAAATGCCTTTGGAAGTGTATAACCTAATGTGATATTTTTTAATCTGAAATACGAACCATTTTCAACATACCAGGTAGAGAAGGCCATATTTGAACCTGAATTTTGTGCGGCTGCAGGAACATCAGTAACGTCGCCATCTTTTTTCCATCTTCTTAAAACAGTCGTCGTATTATTAAACGGTTTTGTCATCCCTTCGAACCAATAACGGTTTCCGTTCACAACATCCACCCCGGCAACACCCTGAAACTGCACCTGGAAATCGAAGCTTTTATAGGTGGCGTTCACCACACCACCATATTGCCATTCCGGGGAAGGATTACCAATATAGGTACGGTCATTGTCATCGAGGTAGCCATCACCATTTACATCTTTAAAAACAAAATCACCGGGTTTTAATCCAGCCCTGTATTCAGTCTTTTTACCACCTGTGGCAGCAACTGTCTTGGCATTTAATGCACTAACCTCAGCAGCACTGACAGCAACGTGGTCAACTACATAACCAAAATAAGAAGCAAGCGGATGGCCGATATCTGTGCGGGTTGGATTACCAACACCATTAAAGTCACCGGTTGAGATCGGAATATTTCCTAAAGTTCCTAATGCGGTTACTTCATTTGTGCTGTAAGTGGCATTCAAAGAAATGTCCCATTTAATTGCTTTCGAATCATCACCATACGATACAGTAGATTCGAATCCGGTATTTCTCATGCTTGCTGCATTTACAGTTAAAGAAGGGGTCTGACCAGGATTACCAAGACCTGTGGTAATAGGTAAGGAAGTAGCTATCAGCAGGTCATCATTATTCCGGTGGTAATAATCGAACGTGAAATTAAGCTTGTTTTTCAGGAAGCCGATATCAAAACCAAGGTCATACTGGGTAGTCTCTTCCCATTTCAGGTTTGGATTAGCCATAGAGTTAACAATTGAACCGGTTGAAAAGGCAGTTCCGTCGCCAAATGAATAGACAATATTATTGCCTGATCCCTTCCAGATGCTCTCCGAAGTAAGGAAAGGCTGAATGTTATCATTACCGGTTTTACCATAACTTCCACGTAATTTAAGGTTGGAAATCGCAGAAACCGACTTCATAAATTCTTCTTCAGTGATGTTCCATGCAAAACCTAAACCATAGAAAGTACCCCAACGGTTGTTGATTCCGAAAACACTCGAAGCATCGCGACGGGCACTAACATTCAATACATAGCGGTCTTTGTATGTATAGCCGGCGCGTCCAAAATAAGACAACCTCGATTTACCGCTGTTGACAGATGCACCTGTCACTGAATTTGTATTTCCTAATGCTACATTTTTGATTGCTGTACTTGTATAATCCGAACCACCAACCTGAACCTGACGATACATACCCGATGGAGCATAAGAATTACCAAGCGTTGCACTGATCAGATGATCGCCAATCTGTTTATTATAGCCAAAGAAATTTTCTAAAAGCATATAATAGCCCCAGTTGTAGGTTTCGTTCATGTCGGCGGAATTTTTAACAAAGTTTCCGCCATTTGAAGGAAAATTCCAGTTGTAGTTATGATAGTTATTTGAGGATAATCTTGCCTGCGATTTAAATGTCAACCCAGCTAAAAGATCTACCTCAGCTGTCAATTCAAGATCAGCTCCAAGACTTCTTGACTGATAATCTGAATTATAAACCGCATTCAATGGGTTATTGGCATCATTTAGATCTTGAACTTTATCTGCTCGTCCGTAACCTCCCAGGTTGGTCGGGTCAAGTACTGCAACATACGGCGGCATCCTGATCGCATCATTAAAATTTGCCAAAACACCTTTATTGACGTCATTCTTAACCCGAAGACTCTGCGTCAGGCGAACGTGTTTGTTAAGAATGGATTGATCCATCTTAAATCCAAAAGTGGCGCGTTGGAAGTTACGGTCAATGACCGTTGACTCATGATTAAGGTATCCGGCAGAAAATGAATAGGATGAATTATCACCACCACCAAATATCCGAATATTGTGCTCGGTTACAGCAGCATTTCTGAATACTTCCGATTGCCAGTCAGTGCGTGTAATTCTTACATCAGCAGTTTTTAGTTTTTCTGTCAATAATTGCCCGTCAGGTGTGGTCGGATTATTTGCCCGTTGGATATCTTTAACGAGATCGACATATTGAGTAGCGTTCAACATGTCGTAACGTTTCGTCACCGAAGCGATACCATATGATCCGTCGTACTGAACCTGAACGCTTCCCTTTTTACCTTTCTTTGTTGTAATAATAACAACACCATTGGCAGCAGCAGATCCGTAAATTGCAGTTGAAGATGCATCCTTTAATACAGTAATGCTTTCAATATCCTGAGAAGGAACTGAGTTAATATCACCGCCCTGGATACCATCAATTACATACAGAGGGTCGGGGTTTGTAAATGAGCCCATACCGCGTATGATTATTTTTGCACCTGCTCCCGGGTCACCACCATTGTTGATGACCTGAACACCGGCCATTTTACCTTGCAGTGTCTGCCTTGCATCCGAAACAGAAAGACCAACGATGTCCTTTTCCGAAATTTTGGCAATCGAACTTGCAACATTCTTACGACCGGCAGATGAATAACCAATAGCGATAACTTCATCAATTCCTATTGTTTCTGCAACCATTGTCACAGCGAAACTGGTTTGCGTACCGAGCTGTATTTCTTGTGGTTTCATTCCAATGAATGAAATCACCAGCGTCTTTGAAGTAGTAGGTACACTAATAGAAAATTTGCCGTCCATATCACTGACGGTACCGGTTGACGTTCCTTTTACAATTATGGTAGCACCCGGAACAGGAACCCCCGTCTCATCAGCTACTTTCCCGGTAACAGTCTTTTGTTGTGCAAAAGCCATCCCTGTTAGCAATACCATTAAAAGAACCATGGAAAGGAATTTTCCCACCCATTTTCTCCCTGGCGAAAAACTTAGATAAATTGGTTTCATAAATGCATAAGCTTTAATTAGAAATTAAAAAAATAGAAGACGTAGAACTAAATGCAATAATCTTATGAATATAAGCCTTGTTTAAGCCATTCAATTTTCAACATTCAAAACAAGGTTTAAAAAGATATCGTTTTTTTCAAGTTAAATTATTGTTATTAGTTCATGGACAAAACTATTCAGTAATTAATGTTTTTTGTAATACGATCTGATCTTATTCAAATGATTTCGGATCAGTTTTAAGTGTTATACTGTTTTAGACAATTGAACTGAAATTGCAGATGCTGCGCCTGCAAAAAGTACTGCCTCAACCAATAATTTTCCTCCGCCAAAGCAACAGCCAGTGAACCACAATAAAAATCTCATGCTAAAGTTGTATCTGATGCGTTTTCTTTAAATACCGGAACAAACTGACTATCGTTTTTTTAACACTACATGAACCCTTGACCCCAATGCAATAAAATTGATAATGAACATCGTTTTATAGTTAGAGATTAGGTGAATTGTTGTAAAATCGCCTGATGAGTTATTGGTTATCCTGATCAAAGTATGATTAAATTACATCACAAGTATTTTTATATATTTCTTTATTTAAAATAAAAATCAAAACCCGCACAAAACGTTATAGGGCCATATTTATTCCATTGTGATTGTTGCAATCCGGTGACTAATTTTACTAACTTAGACGCATAATACGACTATCAAATATTTAATCCGATAATATGCGCTTCGAATCTTATTTTAAAATCAGCTATGGGTTATACATTGTAACAACCCAGGCAGGAGACAAAAAGGGTGGCTATATTGCCAATACACTTTTTCAGGTAACCGCTACCCCACCACAATTTGCAATAAGTTGCAATAAAGACAATTACACCGCAGAATTAATCAAACAAAGCGGAGTATTCGGCTTTTCTGTGTTAAGTGAAAAAGCAAATCCCGCATTAATCGGAAACTTTGGCTACAAGAGTGGCCGCGATTTCGATAAATTCGCCGGAGTCAATTGTATCACTGGAAAATCAGGAATTCCGATCGTTACCGATTCGTCGGTGGCCTGGTTCGAATGTAAGGTGACCCAGTCTTATGAAGTTGATACTCATATTATTTTCATCGGAGAGGTTGTTGATAACGGGATGATCGAAGAAAAAGGCAAATCGCTTACCTATAATTATTACCGTGAAGTTTTAAAAGGCTATTCGCCCAAAAATGCTCCAACCTACATTGATAAAGGAGAATTAGAAGCCATTACCAAAACTGTCAAACAGCAGGCAGAAGTTTGGCAATGCCAACTGTGCCATTACGAATATGAAGCAGCTAAAGGAGATCCCATTTCAGGAATCGCCCCTGGGACTTCATTTCTTGACCTACCTGACGACTGGGTCTGCCCGATTTGCGGAGCCGATAAGTCGATGTTCGAGAAAGAATAATTCTTTTAATATTTTTGCATTCCCTAATATTTTATCCCTGATTGTTGATTTACGATGGAAGACTTCTTCAAATATACGACAAAAAGCATCGAGGATAAAAATTGGGGATTGTATATTAACGTAGCTGGTTGTGCCGATATCCTGCCCGGAGAGTGTTATCCTCCGCCCGGACACCCATCAGAATATAGTTTCAGTTGGGAAAACGGAAGGATTCTTCATGAATTCCAAATCAATTACATCACAAGTGGCGAAGGAATTCTTGAAACAAAAACGGGGAATTATCCGGTAAAAGAGGGTTCTGTAATCATTGTGTTTCCGGGAATGTGGCACCGGTACCGTCCCTCAAAAGCGGGATGGAAAGAGCATTATGTAGGATTCAATGGGGCTTTTGCTAATCAAATTTTTCAGAATGAGTTTTTCGCCGGCAAAGATCCAATCTATCATATTGGCTATAATGAACTGCTCTTGCAAAGTTTTCACGAGTTGTTTAACCTTGTCGATATGGAAAAAACAGGTTATCAGCAAATTTGCTCAGGACTTGTAGTTTACATCCTGAGTACAATCATCTCGATCAAAAAAAACGAAAACTTCGAGGGGAAACAAATTGAGCATACGATACAAAAAGCATGTCTGATTATCCGCGAGAACATCGATAGAAATATGAATATCGAAAAACTTGCCGCCGATTTAAATATTGATTATTCCATCTTCCGCAAAATGTTTAAAGCCTATACCGGAATCTCGCCCGGACAATACCACCTCTCGTTGCGCATACGACAAGCCAAAGACTTGCTGATCAATACAAACCTAAGCATTAAAGAGATTTCGTATCGTTTGGGATTCGAATCAATCTTTTATTTTAGTCGCGTCTTCAAATCAAAAACTGGTATCAATCCAACCGAATACAAAAGCGGGCCGGAAAAAAAATAAAATATGATGATCTTTAAAATTGATCTGCTTTTTCTACAGCAAATCGCTGGCCAGTTCAGCCAGATAGCTTCGTTCCCCTTTTACGAGGTTGACGTGTGCAAAAATATCCTGTCCTTTCATCCGATCGGTAAGGTATGCCAAACCATTCGATTGCATATCGAGGTAAGGTGAATCGATTTGCTGAATATCACCGGTGAATATCATTTTTGTCCCTTCACCGGCACGTGTGATTATGGTCTTAACTTCATGAGGAGTAAGGTTCTGTGCTTCATCAATGATAAAATAGCAATTTGATAGACTTCGTCCCCTGATAAATGCCAGCGGACTTATCACCAAACGATCGTCTTTCTTAAGATCCTCTATTAATTTGTATTCAGTGCTGTTTTGATTAAAACATCGCTTAATCACCGCAAGATTATCGAAAAGAGGCTGCATATAAGGTGAAACTTTCTCTTCGGCATCGCCCGGAAGGAATCCAATATCGCGGTTACTCAATGCCACAATGGGACGCGCAAGCAAAATCTGTTCATATATACCATGTTGTGCAATGGCAGCAGCCAGCGCAAGCAATGTCTTTCCTGTTCCTGCCTTCCCTGTCAGACTTACCAATTTGATTTCAGGATCAAGCAGCGCATGGATCGAAAAAGTTTGTTCGGCATTACGGGGTTTAATCCCGTAAGCGGACTTCTTGTCAACACGCTCAAATCGTTGCCGGAATGGACTAAAATGTGCCAGTACGCTCGACCTTGTGCTTTTAAGAATAAAAAACTCGTTGGCAAACGGTGGCATTTCAATGGCCGCATCCTCTAATGACAGGAAGTTGTTTTCATAGAGTCGTGCAATCAATTGATCATTGTATTCCTTGTTTTCGCGAATGCCCTGATACAATACATTTATATCCTGCACCTTATCATTTTTATAATCTTCCGATTCGATGCGAAGCGATTTTGCTTTCATCCGAAGATTAACATCCTTTGTAACGAGGATTACTTTTCGATCCTTGAATTTATCCCTTAAAAATTCAGTGATGGCCAGAATACGGTGATCAGGAATATCTTCACGAAACGATTCTTTCAATTTGTCAGAAAATGGTTTTCCGGTTTCTATCGTTAGTTTTCCTTTATCTGTTCCAAGTGGTATACCACCATTAAACAATTCATCTCCAACAATCTCATCGAGTACCCTTACAAATTGCCTAGCCTGAAAATTGATCTGGTCGTTACCTCTTTTGAATCGATCCAATTCTTCTAAAACTGTAATCGGCAGAACTACATCGTTATCGTTGAAGTGGTAGATACATTCGTGATCGTGCAAAATGACATTGGTATCGATTACAAATACTTTTGATTTAGGCATAATTTTCAGACTTTTTAATCCGGCCAAAAATAGGAAAAAAATGATCGGTTTGTCGTTTTACCCTTCGATATTTATCATCTTTGTCCTCGATTTTGTCAACCAAAACCACGCAATGCAAAGCTACGACGAAGTAATTCAATATTTATACGACCATCTCCCTTATTATCAACGATCGGGACCTGCTGCTTACAAGGACAACCTCGATAATACGATCGCATTGGACATGATGTTTGGTCATCCGCATCACAATTTTAAATCGGTTCATGTTGCAGGCACCAACGGCAAAGGGTCTGTTTCCCACATGCTGACCAGTATATTAATGGAAGCTGGTTATAAAACAGGCCTTTATACATCACCACATCTTAAAGATTTTCGGGAACGAATCAGATTCAACGGTGAAATGATCGAAAAAGAGTTCGTAATTAACTTTGTCGGGGAGTTTCTCCGACGAAATGAAGAAAATGGACTCGAACCTTCGTTTTTCGAATTGACCGTAATGATGGCTTTCGATTATTTCTCTAAAAATAAAGTAGATATAGCGATCATCGAAGTTGGTTTAGGCGGGCGTCTTGATTCAACCAACATTATTCATCCCGAATTTTCGGTGATTACAAACATCAGTCTGGATCATACCGCTTTGCTTGGCGATACCCTCGGGAAAATTGCACTCGAAAAAGCAGGAATTATCAAACCTCATATACCCGTTATCATTGGCGAGACCCATCCGCAAACAAGGATGATATTCAATGGTATTGCAAAAGAACTTGCAGCACCATTGGTTTTTGCCGATCAGTATTTTGATTCGGGATTTGGACTTAATTCCCCTGATGCAAGGCAAATCTTTAACATCCGGAAAGGTGGAGAGGTGGTGTACGAAAATTTACGACTCGATTTACTCGGAAGATACCAGTCGAAGAACATTTGTACCGTTCTTTCTGCTGTTGAACAACTCCGCGAACTCGGATGGAAAATTCCTGATAGTGCATTACGGAGCGGATTGGAAAAAGTTGTTGACAATACCGGTTTGCAGGGTCGCTGGCAGGTGATTGGCGCCAACCCCCGCATCATTTGCGATACGGGCCATAATGAAGGTGGATTGCGCGAAGTGGTTGCACAGATTAAGCAGACGCCTTATAAAACGCTTCATTTTGTGATCGGAATGGTCAACGATAAGGATATTGCCGGTGTGCTGGGCCTTTTACCACGCGAAGCAATTTACTATTTTACAAAGGCTTCAATACCCCGTGCCCTTGATGAAAAACAACTCATGAAGATCGCCGCTTTTTTCAAACTTCAGGGCAACACCTATCCTTCGGTAGCTGAAGCCATAGTTGCTGCCCGTAAAAATGCGGATGCTGAAGATATGATCTTTATTGGTGGCAGTACGTTTATTGTCGCAGAGGCGATTCCGTGATTATATTTGTTGACTATTGGCAGCTAGCGGCTTGCAACTGGCAATCAGCAAAAGTAAAGAGATACCATAAAACTTATTTGCAAAGGAATAGCTTGAGCACTCTGCCAGTTGCCAATTGCCAGAAGCTAATTATTTACCAATATTTTGCTGAACAACAATTATTTTTGCTTTCGGAAAATTAAATATGGGAAACTACTTCTCCAAATTTTTGAGTTATCTGCTTGATGTTCTGCAAACGACATACAGCCAACTCTTTATTCTTTTTGGGCCATTGCTCATTTTAGTTGTATTGCTCAATCTGTCAGCCATCTTCACCGCAAGGTTAAGTGTTCGTTTTTGGGGAAGGAACCTGTTTTTATATGGTTTTGGCTGGCTCGGATGTTCGGTGCACGAGCTGAGTCACGCTTTTTTCGCACTGATCTTTGGTCACAAAATTTCTGATATAGCCCTGTTCGAGCCTAATAGTAACGGCGAATCGCTGGGTCATGTGAGTCATTCGTACAATAAGAACAGCATTTATCAGAAAACAGGGAATTTCTTTATCGGTATCAGTCCGCTGTTATTCGGTGGCATCGTATTGTTTCTTTGTGTGTTGCTTCTCTTTCGTTTTGATGTTACCACACTTTCTACCTTCAGGATCTCGCCACATGTTCTAACAGATTTTGCATTACTAAAACAGATCGGGTTGAATATCTGGAACAGTCTGATATCCTTTTCTTCGATTGTATTTGTGGGTCCGGCCGCAGTCTGGTGGAAATCGGCATTGTTGATTTATATTCTCTATTCGACAGGCAGTTCGATGACGTTAAGTAAATCCGACGTCGGAAGTGCCATATCCGGGTTTTTGTGGCTGATTATTATTTTTCTGGTATTCAATTTAATAACATTGTGGATCGGTAATTTCGTGATTGATTTTCTGGGACGTATTGTTGGCTATATCTCTGGGCTTTATTTTCTGCTGATTCTCTCAATGATCGCCAATCTCCTGTTTATCTCGGTTCTGTTTCTTCTGAATCTTATTAAAGGTGCGTTTGTTAATTGATATTCAAAACTTTCTTTTATTGGCACCATGACGGATCGTGTGGGTAAAATTTGCAAACAGCTTTTAAATGGTTGACGCAATAAGCAACTAGCTTTTGGCAACTGGCATGATTGTGATAAATATTAGAGACTAATCCCTTTGAAATTAAGACAACTCTTTTTTTAAGTGAGTCTGCCAGTCACTAATAGCCAACAGCAATGATTCCAAAATCCAATTACTCATACCAAACGTCATCACGCCTTACTTATCTGCCAAACTATTTTTCCCATTTAAAACATCTTTTTCTATAATCTCTTTTACTCGGAGTGGTTCTTCAAATAGCGGACTATGAGCAGAATTTTCGAAAGTATAAAATCCTTTAACCGGAGCATGAAGTTTCCCGAGATATGCTTTTGATAAATCGACATTAACCGTTAAATCATATTTACCGCTAAAAAAATAGACAGGAATATCAAGCGTCGGAATAGAGACAGGAATATCTAAAGTAAACAGCTGGTCAACAAATTTGGCTCTGGTGATAAACGTAAATTTAGAAACCCAAATATTGATTTTCTCACGAATTGTATAGGCGTTGCACATCCATACCGGAATAAAAACACCCCAAAATATTGATTTCATGTTTCGCATCGTACCTATGCCAAGTTCATGCATCGATTGATCCCGGATCATTGATTTATAGAAGTGAGTAAAGCTGGTATCGGATGTTAAAACAGGATACTTGCTGAGTTCCTTCAATCCTTTTTTATTTCCCGTTTTCGTATATTGCTCAACAATAAATTTGTAGGCGATTCGTTCTGATTCAGACTGACGCGTGATTTGCCCCATTCCAATATATGCTTTGTATAGTTGTGGAGCTGTTGCTGCTGCCTGGATAGCGATTGGGGTTCCACCAGAGTGTGCCATAAGGTATATCTTCTCTTTCGCAAAACGATGACGCAAATAGTTGGTTACTTCAATCGCATCAGCCGTTAGTTGTTCAAACGACATCGACTCAATTGGAATATCAGAGCGATAAGAAAGTCCTCCTCCACGTTGATCCCAATAACAAACGGTAAAATAATCCTCTAAGCCAGGTTTGTATTTTTCGAATAAAAAATAATTTGAGAATGCTGGTCCACCGTGTACATAGAGCAGAACAGGTTTATTAAAATCTTTGCTTTTAATAAACAATCCCTGTTTAACACCACCAATTGTTACAAATATTTTCTCAAAAATGCTGTTGATGATTGGCTTACCGTCTTTATCTAAATATTGTCCGGGATTTCCGGAACTGTGGAAGTACAAAACACCTGCAATAATTAATAGTCCCCCCAATATTATTAAAAGCAATATTGCCATCATCTGTTTTGAATGCCTTAAAAAATTTCTCATTTTAATCAGGTTTTGACATGAGGCACTACGGTTCCGTTACCTACAGACAGTAATTTTAACCACTGAACCTCATACAAATTGCTGCACATCAAATATACGATTTATTGTCAACAAAGCACCAGGCTCCCCTATGATACAGCGAATGAAACAAATAAAACAGAATTAATACGAAAATGGTATGGGACTGAAACGGGAGAAAAGGAGAACACCAAGTTGAGCCATATAAAAGCGTTTTTTTGCATGTGTGGTGCAAATGTGGTGCTAATGGACTAAAATTAAAAAGTCAATCACTGATTGACAGACGATTGACTTTTTAAAGGTGACCCTTATTGTACAAAATTCGAACCACTTAATGAAGGATTTAAAACTCTTAAGTGAAGTATTCGCAGCATGACAAATTCTTTAAGTGTTGTTTATTTAATACATTTTGTTTATTTTTGTTGATAATAAACAACAAATCATGCAGCCAAAGAAGCAAACCTTGCTCCCAAAGTTTCAAAAGATATTCGAACAGACGGGAGAAAATATTAAGCTGGCCAGAAAACGGCGGAACCTGACGACCATACAAGTGGCTGAGCGAGCTGGTATTGACCGTTCTACACTTTATCACATTGAAAAAGGAAATCCAAGCGTTTCTATGGGTGCTTATTTTAATGTGCTTAGAGTATTAGGGCTACAGGATGACTTTTTGAAACTAGCAGCCGATGATGAATTTGGAAGAAAATTGCAGGATTTAAAACTGATTGGGAAATAAATCATGGCTGACAAAACAGATATATGGGTGTACGCAGACTGGAAAGGTATGATCTCTCCCAAATGCATAGGAATATTGTCAGCTCAACAGGCTAAAGGAAGGAAAGCATTTGGTTTTTCTTATGATGCAGACTGGATCAGCTCTCAGGAACAATTGCTGCTTGACCCGGATATTGCCTGGTATAGTGGGCAACAATATCCCAATGGGAAGGAAAATTTTGGCGTCTTTCTGGATTCTATGCCCGACACGTGGGGCAGAACACTGATGAAACGGCGGGCGGCATTAAATTCAAAAGAGCAAGGCAAACCAGCACCGATATTGTATGATATTGATTTTCTTTTAGGAGTACATGATTTAAGCCGCATGGGCGCTTTACGGTTTAAAAGAGAGCCAAATGGAGATTTTCTGGATAACGACCCTGTTTCGCCCACTCCACCCTGGGCAAGTATCCGGGAACTACAACATGGTGCAAAACTGATTGAATCCAATGAAGATACAGTTGAAGTAAGAAAATGGCTTGCCATGCTGATGGCTCCGGGATCTTCTCTCGGAGGAGCCAGGCCAAAAGCTAATATTCTGGACGAACACGGTCATCCGTGGATTGCCAAATTTCCATCCAGAAACGATACCATAGACAAAGGAGCCTGGGAATATCTGGCTTATTGTCTTGCGGTTGGCTCCAAAATCGATATGGCTGAATCCCGGTTAGAACACATTGCCGGTCCTTATCATACTTTTTTCACCAAACGATTTGATAGGGATAAACAAGATAGAATTCATTTTGCCTCAGCTATGACTATGACCGGAAAAAACGAAGAACTCATCCGTGATGAGACGCCTTCTTATCTGGATATCGTAGAATTTATCCAATTTTCCGGAACACAGATAGAAGAGAATTTACACCAGCTATGGAGAAGAATGGTTTTCAATATATTAATTTCCAATACCGACGATCATCTGAGAAATCATGGCTTTCTACTCACTGATAAAGGCTGGCGTCTGTCACCAGCTTATGACATTAATCCATCCATAGACAAAGAAGGTCTTGCTCTGAATATTGATATGGATAACAATGCTTTGGATATCGATTTAGCAAGAAGTGTAGGTGCTTATTTCAGGTTAGGAAAAAAAGAAATGGACATTATTATTGATGAAGTAAAATCCGGGATATCCGGATGGAAGAAAATAGCAACAGAGGTAGGAATACCTCGAAGCGAACAAACGTTGATGGCTGCTGCTTTTAAAGTTTAAAGAATCATTGTTTCAACAAACAAATGGAAAACTTGCAAACAAAAATATCCTTGTTCAGGTCCCTTTTCAAAGGGCGGGAAGATGTTTTCGCTACGCGATGGGAGAAAGATAAAAAAAGCGGCTATATGCCTGCTTACTTTTTCGATTCTTACCGTTTCCGTGCCCATAAAATGAAAGGCGGTACATTTCAAAATTATCCTGACAAATCCTATCTCCAACTGACCGATGACCAGATTGCCAGACATTTGAATGGTGAACAGCTTGTTGGTTTATATCCACTACTGTCTGATAATACCTCATGGCTTATTGCCGCCGACTTTGATGAAGGGGATTGGATTGCATCCGGTAAAAAGTTTATTCAGGCTTGTAATCCAATCAACTTTAGCAGAATATTACATGATTATTCCGATGAACGAAAGGGGTTTGTTTTATGGAAAGATGCATTGGAAGAAAGGCTTGTTTAGAATGAAACCTTCTGACACTCGAACCAATAATCGATTATATAACAATAAATTACGGTTTATGATTAATTGTGTTATTTCTTAATCAAACACAAAAAAGCCCTCGAAATCAGGTGATTTGAAGGCTTCTTAAAATTTCAGTGACCCTTATGATACAAAACTCGAACCATCTTCTAGAAGATTTAAAACTCTTAAGTGAAGTATTCGCAGCATGACAAATTCTTTAAGTGTTGTTTATTTAATACATTTTGTTTATTTTTGTTGATAATAAACAACAAATCATGCAATCAAAGAAGCAAACCTTGCTCCCAAAGTTTCAAAAGATATTCAAACAGACGGGAGAAAATATTAAGCTGGCCAGAAAACGGCGGAAGCTGACGACCATACAAGTGGCAGAGCGGGCTGGTATTGACCGTTCTACGCTTTATCACATTGAAAAAGGAAATCCAAGCGTTTCTATGGGTGCTTATTTTAATGTTCTTCGAGTATTAGGGCTACAGGATGACTTTTTGAAGCTGGCAGCCGATGATGAATTTGGAAGAAAACTGCAGGATTTAAAACTGATTGGGAAATAGATCATGGCTGACAAAACAGATATATGGGTGTACGCAGACTGGAAAGGTTTAATTTCTCCCAAATGCATAGGAATATTGTCCGCTCAACAAGCTAAAGGAAGAAAAGCGTTTAGTTTTTCTTATGATGCAGACTGGATCAACTCCCAGGAACAATTGCTGCTTGATCCGGATATTGCCTGGTATAGTGGACAACAATATCCCAATGGAAAGGAAAACTTTGGAGTCTTTCTGGATTCTATGCCCGACACGTGGGGCAGAACACTAATGAAACGGCGGGCGGCATTAAATGCAAAAGAGCAAGGCACAATTGCACCGGTATTGTATGATATTGATTTTCTTTTGGGGGTACATGATTTAAGTCGGATGGGTGCTTTACGATTTAAAAAAGAGCCCGATGGAGATTTTCTGGATAACGACCCTGTTTCGCCCACTCCACCTTGGGCAAGTATCCGGGAACTACAACATGGAGCAAAACAGATTGAATCCAATGAAGATACAGTTGAAGTAAAAAAATGGCTTGCCATGCTGATGGCTCCGGGTTCTTCTCTCGGGGGAGCCAGGCCAAAAGCTAATATCCTCGATGAACACGGTCATCCTTGGATTGCCAAATTTCCCTCCAAAAACGATACCATAGACAAAGGAGCATGGGAATACCTGGCTTATCGTCTTGCCGTTGGTGCTGGTATCGATATGGCTGAATCCCGGCTAGAACATATAGCCGGTCCTTATCATACCTTTTTCACCAAACGATTTGACAGGGAAAGGCAAGACCGGATTCATTTTGCCTCAGCCATGACTATGACCGGGAAAAACGAAGAACTCATCCGGGATGAGGCACCTTCCTATCTGGATATCGTAGAATTCATCCAGTTTTCTGGAACACAGATAGAAGAGGATTTACACCAGTTATGGAGACGAATGGTTTTCAATATACTAATTTCCAATACCGACGATCATCTGAGAAATCATGGCTTTATACTTACGGATAAAGGCTGGCGTCTGTCACCGGCTTTTGACATTAATCCATCCATAGACAAAGATGGTCTTGCACTGAATATTGATATGGATAACAATGCTCTGGATATCGATTTAGCAAGAAGCGTGGGTGCTTATTTCAGGCTAGGGAAAAAAGAAATGAACATTATTATTGATGAGGTAAAATCCGGGATATCCGGATGGAAGAAAATCGCAACAGAGATAGGAATACCTCGAAGTGAACAAACGTTGATGGCGGCTGCTTTTAAAGTTTAAAGAATCATTGTTTCAACAAACAAATGGAAAATCTTCAAACAAAAATATCCTTGTTCAGGTCCCTTTTCAAAGAGCGTGAAGGCTTGTATAGAACGAAACCTTCTGATACTCGAACCAATAATCGATTATACACCAATAAATTACGCTTTATGATTAATTGTGTTATTTCTTAATTGAACACAAAAAAGCCCTCAAAATCAGATGATTTGAAGGCTTCTTAAAATTTCAGTGACCCAATCTGGGTGTTAACCCAAACCAGTCAATTATTTTATAATCAGTTGCTTTCTAAAATTTCAATAAAATATCGTACCGATTTCGTACCGAATTTCTGTCCAGTTCTGGCTGTCCAAAGACTTCGCTTTTCTGCTTAACTGTTCGGGTACAAATCTAAATATTTTCTGGGAATATACAAGCTCCTGATATTCAAATTTATTTAGTGCAAGGTGCACGCCTATATCTATATATAGGCGTGCACCTTGCACTGATTTTGCCTGATTCACCTGAAAAGAAAAATTACCAGTTCATAATGCGATCATTGTTTTTTTGCTTTTCAGGCAATAAGGGATTAAATATTGTATTTCTCTGCAAGAATTAATTTTTCAATAAGTTAGCTAAGTATTTCATTTACAATATATTAATTTTTATTCAAAAATAAAAT
>Ga0209724_1000993_pt1 | contig 26705 bp, 23 predicted proteins | sample grotaG_FD_184143 | JGI IMG/M metagenome (GOLD analysis project Ga0209724, IMG submission 184143) | Glacier valley bacterial and archeal communities from Borup Fiord, Nunavut, Canada, to study Microbial Dark Matter (Phase II) -... | ecosystem: Environmental > Aquatic > Freshwater > Ice > Glacier ...
ATTATTTAGATGAATTCTGCTACCGGTTCAATCGCAGAAGTTTGGATACACCTGTTTTTGATAAATTGCTCAAATGCTGCACTACAGAATCTTATTTACGAGTATCTGAGCTTTGTATATAATCATTCTCTTTTAAATACAGGTGCATCTAACCTGTCCAGGCTTTCTAGGCATTTATATTGCAAAGCTATTTTTTCACTATCCTCATTTACTTTTCCTTTTGCAAGCCTTGCTATCACTTCCTCCTTTAAATACTTTCGTATCCAGGAAGTATTTATACGGTCATACAGCTCCCAGGCTGTACGCAGCTGTTTAGAAATTGTGACATATTTCGGTTCTCTTTGTGCTATTTCACAGAATTTATCCATACTTAATAAGGGGTAGGTTACTCGAGCAATATCAAAGCCACGCGATCCCCTGACCCATTCAATCTTTAATAAGCCCACATCTTCCAGAAGCCTTACCTGGGATATCAAGTTTTCTCTTCCAATCTCTGTGTAATCCTTTTCATTGATTCGATAGCTTGAATTTCCAGCAGTTTCTCCGTTCCATTTTGAACTTTCTTCATAGTGGTCAATCATAGAATTCAGTAACAGCTTATTCTTCATCCTCGTTATTCCCTTCGAAATCGTCTGCACTTTCTAAAAGTTCATAAAACCTATTCTGCTCAAATTCTTCAATCGAAATATGGGTTTTGTTCTGGTTTGCAAATAGGAAGATTTTGTTTACATTTTCCGTATAGTTTTGTATCTTATCATTTGGAGCGCTGATAATAGCCTGAACGTGTAAGGATTTAATTAATGCGATACAGGTTGCAACTTTTTCCCCATCCATTTTAGAAAAGGCTTCATCTAATACGACTAACCTTGGGGTTGGTCTTCTTTTTATTTTCGAGTTCACATTGATTCTGTATATTTGTGCAAAGCTTGCAAGCAAAGCAACATAGAGGGGATTTTGTCCTTCTCCTCCGGAATTTTTCGATAGCATCTTGCTAAGAGACATCGGAGGTCCCCCATTTACCTTCTGATTCATATCAAAGGAAAGGTAGGTTCTATAGTCCGAATAACGTTCTATATTGGCCCGCGCGATTTCCAAGGTTTTGGCATCCGCGTTTGCCGGTGGCATAAACATTTCCAGCAATTCATTAATGGAATCATTATAAACGCTTTCATGGTTCATGCTGAATAAATCTTCCTGACCCTCCATTGCATTATCAAGCTGCCTTGGATTGATTTCCAAATCCTTATTCATGAACATGTCGTAGAATTTACCTTCTTCTCCATGGTTCTTTGTAACGCTAAAGTTGTATTTATCTTTACCAAAATCCAATTGATCTAGGACTTGGTTCAAATCATTTTTCTGCTTTTGTGCATCGACAATTGCTGCTCTGATTTTATATACAAAATCTGTTTTAAAATGATAGATTGCAAGCTTCGCTTGTTGATTTGCTTTTTCCGTAAATTCAGCTAATTTCTCGCTGCTTAATATGTCAAGCTGGTTGTCATATTCTTTATTATCATTATCGGTAACGGTAAAACCACGATAGCTATACACTTTGTTATGTGCCTGTCTCTTATCAACTAATGCTTTAAATTCGCTTTCTTTTTCCGCTATGTTTTCTTCTTGTTCATTCTGGATACGCGTCCTTAAGCTATCAAGCTTTTTACCTTCATATATCTCCATAAATGCCTGATATTTTACTTCTCTTGTATCCTCCATAAGAAAGGATTTCTGTTTTCCAATCAGTTCTTCCTGATAGGTTATCATGGCTTCCTTTATATCATCTTGGCTTTTGGTTTTATTCATTAAATCACCATCAGTCTTACTTTTCGTACTACGCAAAGAAAGTAGGGATTGATCCAATCCCACAAGCTTGTTCTGCCAAGTACCGATGTCTGATTTCTTTAACTCTTCGATCTTTTTGGTGCATTCTTGTTTATCTTTCTCCTTCACCAGCATTGCATTTCTATCACCCAGCCATTGTTCATAGTCCTTGGTATTACTAAAGGATTCGAGCCCTAGAACTTCAGAAATTTCACGTGTGCGTTGGTCTTGCGGCATTTTTTCCGCCTTAAGATTTCGTAAATTTTCTTCCGCCTTTGCTAGCCTTCTTGCGATCGCACCCTGCCCTATATATGCAAAATCCGTGTAATTACGGGGATCGATATGCTGCAATTTATATCCCTGATAGAGAACGCAGTCTTTTGTAATACCACTATTATTTGCTCTTAACTCGTCAATCGTATCACATTTGATTACCCTGCCAAGTAAATAGTCGATATAAGCTCTTACATAATCCGTCGAAGTTTTCACCTCTTCTGCAAGAGAATTTATCATAGCGGGTCTCGCATTTTTAAGTACCTTCTCAGTATCGACAACGGCCACCTGATAATATTCCTTAGCATCAAAGCCTCGATATAATTCCATGGCTTTCTTGGAATAATCCGGGTGCACGAGCAATGTTGTCTTATTGCCACCCATATAACCTTCTACTGCGTTCAGCCAGGTCTCATCTTCTACGTCGATTACATCCGCTAAAATGTCTACCTGGATTGGTTTTTTGTAAAACTCGGTAAGTCCTTCTTCAATTTTTGATTTCGCATCTAGTAAGGTATGAGAATAATTCTTATGCCCCTTTTTCAGTTCTTCCATTTCCATTGCAACGCGGTATATTTTCTTTTGCAAAGTTTTTATGCTGTCATCAAGCTCTTCTTTTTCTTTCAAGAGCAAACTCTTTACCTCAGCAATATTGGCCTTTATGCGTTCCATTTTCCCGTAGTCTGCTTTATAATTCTCAAACTGTCTGATATTTTCCGATGTACCTGGTTCCAGTAAATCAGTACGAAGCCAGCCCATTAAATTATGTGCTAATATATCGTACTTCGACTTCGACCTTCCAAGTACTTCAATATTTTCATTTAAGAGCTTTAATTGGTCTTCCAAATGGCTGTAACCACTGTTTTGTATGAAACCCGCAATCTCATCTCTTTCTTTTTGCATTGTTGCAATTTTTTCTTCTAATTCTTGTGAGGAAGCTGTTAGGATTGCGATATCTTCTTCCATTCCTTTTATTTGTATCTGGCTGTTTTGGATATTTTGCTCTGCCGCTTTGATTTCCAATTTATCGTAATTGTACTTATATTGAATTTCTTTGTCGCAGCAATCTGCATATTTTTGATACTGAGCACGTACCTGCGTCAAAAGTTCAATTTCTTTTTTGGTATCCTCCAGTTTTAACTTTAAGTTAGAATACTGTGCTACGTTGTCTTTCATGTCATCGATATGGATATTTACTTCGGTAAAAATATAATTTTTAATAAAGTCATCCAATTTCATATCCATTTTAAAGGGAATTGCCTTTTTAAACAGTGTTATAAAACGTTCTGGAGGAAGGCCTCCAAAATAACTGCTGTATATTTCATTTCTAAATTTCATATCTGTTGTGGTTAGAAAATAATCCTCCGCTACGAAATTCTTCCTGATAAAATCTTTGAGTTCGTCGGTGGTCAGAGGTTTGTTCTCACTACTGCGGTAATGGTCATCAAAGACTTTGCCGGTATGCCAAAACCACTGTTTTGAGATATTATTATTGCTTGTATCGACATCAAAAGCAACGCCGATGCACTGGTATTTCTTAGTTTCCGTATCCCTAAATTCAAGTACTACGGTAGAGGAAAAGTTCTTATTTCGTAAGTATTTGACTTCATTATTTTCTTCAATTCGAATCATACCTCGAAGGTATTCAATCAAAGCACGGTTCGAATCTTCTTTGGCGGCTTTGTTGAAGAAGCCTCTTCCTGTCGTATCGGCATAAAATATCATTTGCAGTGCATCAATTACTGTTGATTTACCGCTACCCGAATGTCCGGTAAAGAAATTAACGATTTCATTATAGTCTAATATTTTCTTATTGATATAATGCCAATTATTCAGGCACATTTTCGTCATTGCCAAAAATCTGTTGTCCATCGTCTTCCTCCTCACCGTCTTGGTATTGCTTGATTACTTCCAGGATATCTCTGCCATCTAACAGCAAATTCACAATCGGATTTATGATAAATCTTATGTCAGCATCTAAATCAGTTATATCATCAAGTACTTCTACTATCTGGTATCGCTTAAGAAAGGCGATGGTCTTTCTCATTTCCGTAATCGCAATTTTGCCTTTCCAAAGTCTAAATAATTGTAACTTTTCGCTTATCGTTCCAAGCGTTGTATATACATGGATTGAATTTGAAATGGTACTCATCTGCTCATCATAAATTACTTTTAGAAGTAATATAAAGTAAGTAGACAACTGGCTGATTTTTTCGCCTTGTAGCGTCGGCGTCTTGATATAGATGATACTATACTGCCTGTTTTCAACCAAATCGATATCTGCAGCACTGAAATAGTCTTTTAAAAATTCGATATGTCTTTCGCAGATACGGTAATCCTCATTTACAAGGTGTCGATCTGTCTTTTTATCATACTTTCGTTCCAGAATATAGGTCTGACTTAATAATTTCTTTATAATTTCTGTTATTCTTGATTTTTCTTCATCGGCTAATCCAATATAATATGCAAGCATTGACTTACTCCTTTGCTTTCGTTCTTTCTCTATTTTTTCAGTTTGAATACAGCACCCGGATAACTAAATTCTCCATTCACAATCATTTCTCTCGGTTCTTCCACCAGTTCAAAAGGACTTTTCACACGGTAACTGTAGTCGAAGGCCAGAATCATCAATTCAAATTCATTCCTATTGGTAATCGGATGTTCACCTACTTTATAGATGCCTTCCTTCATGTGATCTAAAATAAAGCTTTCAATGTTCGCTTTACTATACCTTGCTGTGCTTTTATTTGCTTTTAGGATTTCTTCTTTTGATAAATCCTCTTCCTGATATTCTTCCGGTTCGTCGGCTTCTTCCATTACGATCTTTTTTGCTCTCTTCTTATAAAACGAATCTTCGGTATTAACCGTAAAATCATTGATTCGGATGATCTCTTTGGTAAGCTTTGTTACTTCATCGTTTTCACTTTCGCCCATAATATTTAGAAGTGTAATGAGATTACCTTTCAAATTCTGATCCCGGCTTAAAAGATATTCCATTCGGCTTACGGTGGCACGAATGTATTTGCTATGTTCCGCATCGATATGGGCTATTCTGTTTTCCATATTACTGATGCTTCTGTCAATTTCATAAATAAGATCATTGTACGTGATATCGATTTCCTCTTCTGTCATTTTCGGATATTCAGAAAGTGTTTTTCTTTTTAAAACATACAATCTATTTTCATCCTCCTGCAGCTGGCGCAAAAGATCTTTAATATCATTTTTGTACTTATAGAAATTATCACTAGTTTTAAGTAACCCGTATTTTTTATTAACCTCGGTTTCAACAAATACTTCAAGATGTTCTGTCAAAACGTCCTCATAGGTAGTCTTTGCCAGTAAGCTCTCAAAAAATCGATCCATATTATGAAGCATATTTTGCAAGGAGCGGTTAAGTTTAGTCGCATTTTGTTTTGCACTGTTTAGCATTTCTATTCCCAATTTCTTGTCATTATAGAAGGAATAGAGATTGGAATAAATATTCTGAATTTCAATATCCGCTTCCTGATCCTCCGGGTTATCTAATTTTATGAAAGCCTCAATAAATATGGCTGCATAATCCGGGATTGTAATATTCGTTCTGAAATTAACGTAATCCTCCACTTTCTTTAGCCAAGTGAAGCCTGTTAGCTTATTTATGATCTGTGTCGAGGTTGGTTCATTCGAATCAGACGGATTTACATTCGTTTGATTTGCATCGTCATCTGCTGACACATCAATCAAACGTCCTTCAAAATGCTCCGATACTAAACGAATGCAGGTTTCTCTTGTAAGGAAGTAGTCGTTATATAAATATTCGTTATATATCGTAATCAACGCTTCTATATAAATGTAGCGGTTACTACTGCGAAATAAATTCCAAAATTCTTGGGGGATTTTTTGTAATTCGTTCATTTTTCTCTTCCTTTTTTATAGATTTGTGCTACATACATTTATTTGTTGAAAAGTGTAAATTAACGCCCTTTTTCTTATTATAAAGGCGAATTTCGGAATATGCAATCTTTGTCTAAAAACAAAAAACGCTTCGCGTTCTAACATAAATGCTGATATCTTTTTTGAAACGCCTTGCCCTATATTATACATTGCGCCTAATTACACAATGTGGATCTCTAGTTACATACTTTGTAGATCATTATTCTTTTGAAAATGTCATATCTGTATGTGAAGATTATTCATCATTTGAAAGGTTTACAATAATAATTTTGTAAAAGCCATTGTATTGCAATCATAATTATGATAATATTATGATTATAAGGAGGTGCATAATATGCTGCACATTAGACCTGTATCAGATTTAAGAAATAAATTTACAGATATTCAAAAAACAGTTGAAGAAGATAATGAACCTGTATTCCTTACCAAGAATGGTTACGGTGCCATGGTAGTGATGAGTATGGAACGCTATAGCGAGTATGAAACCGAAGTTGAGCTCCGTTTACAGGAATCCGAGCTAGAACGCGAAATGACGGATCAAAGATTTACCCACGAAGAAGTCTTCTCTGAATTAAGGGAGAGAATTGCTAATGGAAAAAAATAAAAACTATCAGATTAAATATCTTCCTTTAGCTCGAAGGGATTTACAGGATCTCGTTGATTATATAGCATACGATTTGGAAGTGCCGGAAGTAGCATTAAAAATGCTTCATACGTTAGAGACAGAGATATTGTCACTACAGGAAAATCCATTCCGCGGCTCCATATATACCTCCGCTAGAAAGCATAATTGTCAGTACCGTAAGCTATTTGTCAAGAACTATGTGATATTCTATCTGATCCTTGAGAATATAGTTGAAATACAACGAGTATTTTATAATCGACGTAATATGAATAAATTAATGTAACAAAGTGATGGCTGCTGTACGGTAGCCATTTTTATTATGGGAAGGTGATTAACATCTGAGTAGGATACATCCATGCGGCGGGAAATGTTGATGGAAAGCTTAATAGTGTCCATAGATATTGCAGCCAATTCACTAATACCATTTTTTAGTAATGAATTTATTTTTTCTTTATTGTCTGATACATTTGTTTCGCTATCTCTGCTTCTTCTTTGGTAATCTGTTCTGTCATCTGGTATCTTGCCTTCCGATAAATCTGCTTTAATTGTGCCGAAGCCTCTCTTTTCGCCTCAAAATCATCCGTCTGTAAACAAGATGAACCGGCAAGCCTGTTCACTTGTCCTGCACTATAATATTTATCATTAATCTCTTCGGTCGTATCTTGAGGTTTTAGTTGCACCCGTTTATGCTGAAACCACAGTAGACTTTTTCCGTAATAATATCTGACTGTTGCTCTCGAATCGTTTGGATGCCTCATCCAAAAGTTGGTTTTCTTATCTTTTGCCTCCGCTAAGTATTCCCTTGTCTCAAGGATGCCTGCTGGTATATTCTGTTTAAACTTTTCCCCCATCAACCAGCGGAAAAAGAAAAGCAATAACACCATACCAATTATGGCACCGATAGAAAGCATTAATGGTATTACCCAGTCTGCGCCGGCAACCTTACCATCAGTAATATCTAAGGTCTAGATTCATCCTATTGCCTAAATTAGTCTTTACCTCTTCCATATTACTACTCTTAGTAACAAAACTTACTGCTGAAAGGATCAGATAGAATATTCCACCAATCAGCATGGTCACTATGCCAACGAAAAATGCCAGCATCGGCCCTAGAAAATGTTGGTACATCAGTTTCAATCCTTCCACCAGGTTCTGTGGTGCCCTAGCAAGCGTCAGCAACAGACAGAGTACCAAGAATGCTAGCAGTTCCAGAAACTGCTGTCGTCTATACCGCTTCATCTGTTCCATCTGATTCACTGCACGCAATTGACGTAACAGGAAAACAGCACTGACCAAGGCTGTAATAAGATAGGGACATGCGGCCTGCGCCGCTATGCTAAATTTCTGAAACGCAGTCAACATAAAAAAAACAAGAAATGGGCAAAGATATAGAAAACGAGTTATCATATCTACAAACTCGCCTCGTCTGATTACAAAACGATCCGTAATTGCCACATAAGAAAAATATACCCAGATAAGCAGGAAAATTACCAGTTCAGGGTTAGATGGTAAAAAGAATGCCAGATATACGGTAGGAATCAGAATTGTCGTAAAGATTTTCAATTTCCGTTTTTGACTCAACATGATAAAGACCAGCGCAGTCATAAGCAGTATCAGAAAACTTCCGCCATATATAGCTATGCCGCCAAAGTAATTCAGCAGGAATGCTCCAATCGTATAACAGACACTTATATCAAAAATAAGTTTATATAATTTAGATAGCATCCCGCTCAACCTCCTGTATTGCAGCTGCATACATTGGATATACTTGGCTGCCTAGTCTATTCTGTAAATTCTTTACCAAACAGTCCCGTTTCTCATTTTCAAATGGTGCCACGTAGAAGATAGCATTTTCCCCAGAATAATTCTTAATGGTTATATTATATAAGTCATCGATATTACAAAACGCATTAGAATCAGCCTGGCCCAGTATATGCAAAAGCATCGAGAAATGATGTGAACCCTGACCTGACTTCGTTAAAGTCTCATAAGTTGTATTCCCACTTTTGCTGTAGGCGTTGGTCAGAAGACGGTAAGATACCTTTTTCCGCTCCAAAAATTCTGCTATTGTTCTTACCAGCGAAAAGCAGTACTCCAGCTGATCTTCATGCGGTCCCTCCGACCAATGTAGATAAACATCCAGCAGAATTGTTACAGACAAATCAATTGTATGATCAAATTCCTTAACCATAAGCTGATTTCTCCTTGCACTCTGCGTCCAACTGATGGAACGCAGCGGCTCCCTCCCCGTGTAATCCCTGTAGGAGCTGACCAGAATGGGGTCCTCAATATAGAAACGTCGGACGGAGAAATCTCCATAATAGCCCGACAGAGCCCGGAGTATCGTATCATCGTTAAGCTGCTGCGGAAAGATAATAATCTCTTCCCGTTGTTCCACCTTCTTTAAATTCTCTCGGATACCCAGAAAATCCCCACCGAGCAGCCTGCAACCTTCAAGATAATACAGTCCTCTATGAGGCAGTGATACCTGAATTGTTCTGATTATCTTCTGTCTACCACGTATATACAGCACACAGGCATGAAGGCAACTGTTCTGATCCACCAGTACATTTTCATCATCACCATGGATACTTATTTCCATAGGAAATATTTCTTCCAACTTCAGGAATGGTATCGTTCTAGATCCATAATTGGACACCGTAGTCCGGATTTGAAAAACTTCTCCTGGCTCACATCCCCATTTCGAAGGGACGCTATGATATCGAATATTAGAAAAGTTATCTTTTAAGGATAGCAATTCCACAATAGTGCCAAAAGTGATTAATACCACCAGAAATATAATCATTATACCTCTCCCCTGGATATTACCGGTTCCGTTGGTACCGGTACCTCATCAACTATCTCTTTGCAGATGCGCGCTGCCTCATTATCACGAATTACTCCGGTAAAACTCATGCGGTGTTCCATTATACATCCTGCTAAGCTTTTAACATCCTCTGGAATGACATAAAAACGGCCCTGTATCGCAGCCATTAGCTGTGATGCCTGATAAAGAGAAAGGGCTGCTCTTGTGGAGGCACCCAGCAAAACACGACGGTCATTCCTTGTTTTATCTATGATATCCATAATATATTCCTTCACCGGATTACTAACCTCAACCTGACGATAACTTTCCTGTAGTTTTATAGTTTCATCAGTAGTCACTACCTGTTCGATACGTGCCAGAATATCAGCGGAAGCCTCCCTTGAAAGTACCGAAAGTTCTTCCTCCCTCTGCATATACCCCATGGACAGCTTCATCATAAACCGATCTTTCTGAGCCTCTGGCAACGGAAAAGTACCTCCGGATTCCAGAGGATTCTGTGTTGCCATTACCATAAAAGGCTTTTCTACTATGTATGTGGTTCCGTCTATCGTAATTTGTCCTTCTGCCATAGCTTCCAGAAGACTTGACTGTGTCCGTGGTGTTGCCCGGTTAATCTCGTCCCCCAAAACCATCTGCGAAAACAACGGACCAGGACGAAATTCAAATTCACCGCTTTTATGATTATAAAAGTTAATGCCTGTCAGATCGGAAGGCATAATATCCGGTGTAAATTGGATTCGCTTAAAGCTCCCGCCCACAGACTTTGAAAACGCCCTAAAAAGCATGGTTTTACCAGTACCAGGAACATCCTCGAGCAGCACATGTCCACCTGCTAGATAAGTAATAACTATATTTCGAATACATTCATCTTTACCAATAATGATCTTTGCACAGTTCGCTCGTATTTTCTCATAATATTCTTCAAATTGCGTTACATTCATAGTATATTCACTCTTTTCTGTGTCTATTTGTCGGTACATTAGGATTATAATAGCACAGATTCTTCCATATTGAAATTAATATTTCTGCCTATAATAGAAAAGAAGCCTGACAGTAATTAAATACTTGCATTGATAAAATCAAGGGCTTCAATTGTAACATTTTTAAGCATTTTATAAGTATTACCCCTTTTTGAGGAAAGATAACAGATGTTCTTCCATTTTTTTGTATAAAAAAGATCAGGGTACGTTTTCATACTCTAATCTTTTTAATCTTATTGTTCTTAAAGCTTAACTTAATGACATTGCGATGAAGGATGCTCTTTTGTAACAATACCACACAGTTGATTTGATATCGGCTTCTATCAGTGTCTTCCTAGCAGTATCTTATTTCGTTAAAGAAATCGTTACATTATCAATATAATATTCCGTAAATCCTTCGTATCCTGAATCTGTGCCAATAATCAGATAAACACAACCATTTTCATCAGCTGCTGCCATTACAGCTGCTTTCATCGGTTTGTATTCAAAGCCTGTGACGGAAGAACCCTCTGGTTTCCCAACATCTCCAATTACCTGCATATCCTCGCCGCCTTGACTTTGCACTCCTGTATCGATATTCATTCTATAAATACCTGCTTTTTCGTCAAGAATTGATTCGGGCTTAATCGTTGAAGCTCCGCTCTTAACATAGACCGATGCGCTAGGGGAACCACCTATACCAAAACCACCTGATTCTGCGTTTGTTGCAAGTTGAAATTGAATATTCAAAGCATATTCCTTGTTTGGAACAAGACCATTAATTTCTTTTACATATCCCATAAAAACATCATCGCTTCGGTTATGTGAGGCAAGATAAAGCCCCATGCTTTCTTTTCCTGCTACAGGAATTTGTTTATAAGCAGACTTCATCTCATATATTTCATAATTACCTGATTGATCGTAATTATAGTCTGAAAATATTGCTTCAAATCCACCAGTTCCTTTATAAAATTTGTAATTATACTGCATAATATCAAAACTGTTTCTATCAATCGTTACCCCATGTGCAAGGTTCAAAAACTCTGCATCAACAAAGATTCTTCCATCCTTTTTTTCCACAGGACTGTTAAGTTTGTAGATTTTGCCTTTTAAAATAGCTTTATCGCTACCTAGCAGTACTTTATAGAGTACTTTTCCGTCTTTTGAAATAGTATCCGTTTTATCTTTTCCATTCCATACAACTGTATAACCTTGAGACTTCGCAAAAGATCGAACAGGTATCATGACCTGATCATCAAGCAGATAAGGGACAGCCGATAACGTCACCTCATTTTTTACAATAATTTTACTTTTAGAGTCACCCATAGCATATGCCGGTGTTATTGTATTTACAAGCATTAATGCCGTAATACTCAATAAGAGAATTTTTTTAAACTTCATTCTTATTAGCCTCCATTCATTTGTTTTATGCTAGTTAGACGAGGAAGCAAAAGAATAGTTCCATTTGTTATTGCGAACAACAAAAAATAAGGGTTCCAAAGTCTAATTGCAAACTCCAAAACCCTTATATACACAATGCGAGTGCTTTTACTGTTCACATCGTTTAGATTTCATTCATTATTTCCTCCATATCTTAATAGATTGTTCACCGTTTCTCTATATCTTCTACACATATCAGGTCTATACTAAGGTTATAAACAAATCAAAAAGCCAACAAGTAAAATTCAAATAGATTTTTTCATTAAATTTTCCCCCCAAAAGCCAGCAAAATAAGCTGGCTTTCCTTCCGTCTAAATATATTTCATAGGCTTTATCTCCCTTTTTAATAAATCTAAAAAGGCTAATCCCTATTCTCTTTTATTCCATCCTACCACCGACCGTCTCCAAAAAATCCACAGGGGACCAGTCGGTAATTTTGTTATCTTCCAATCTGAGTGTAGTTAAGTTTTTTAGTCCGCTTAAACTGCCGATATCTGTAATTTTATTCGTATTCAGCTCCAGTCTAACTAAGCTGGTCATATTTTTCAAGCAGCGGATGCTTTTTATCTGATTGCACGAAGCTTGAAAATAAATCAGCTTTTTTGAATCAGCAAGACTGCTGATATTCGTGATTTGATTGCTGTTTAAGTTCAGCCAGTACAGTTCTGTCTTCCCGCTTAAGCAGCTGATATCACTAATATCCGTATCAGCAAGATTAAGCCAGTATAATCTGCTTAGTCCTGCCAGGTCACTAATATCACCTACCGGATTATATTGCATTTCTAAAGTGCTTATCCTTGTCAGTGACTTAAGTGCTCTGATATCACTAATCTGGTTCATATATAGATTAACACTATACAGCTTCGGATGGTTTGCCAAACTTGCAATATTTGTAATCTGATTATCCCCAAGCCACAGCTGTTCCAGCATCATTAAATTCTTTAAAGCACTGATATCTACTATTTGATTACTATTTAATTCAATTCTGCGCATTTGAATACATGTTTTTAATGGACTAATATCACTAATCTTTGCTTTGCTAAAACCAATCCAAGTAAGACTTGGCAGTTTACTAACCACACTAATATCGCTGATATTCGAATTATTAATTACCACCGTCCGCAATCTCATTAAATGTCTCAGGCAGCTGATATCACTCAATTCATTGCCGTCTACATTATTAACACATATACTTTCCAGACTGCGTACGTATTTCAAATCCTCTAGAGAATTCACTTTAATATCATTGCATTCAATCGCCTTAATTGATTTCACATCTTTTACCGTAATGTTGCCTTTTTCTTTGTGCAATGCTCCTCTGATATATGATTCTATCCCCATATCCTTCCATTCAATTACCGTATCATCTTCATACCCCAATTCCGGCAGTTTTGCCGCTATCACTGTTACTGCGATGGTGGAGGTATATTCTGATTTATTCTGTTGTACTCTCACAGTAACCGTAGCGGTTCCCTCCCATACCGCTCTGATTATTCCTCCAGAGGTAACTATGGCAGTATACTCATCGTCTGATTCATAGGTTACCTTCGCGCTGGATGCAAGATTCTTGAACTTGATCTTGTAAGTTTTCCCACCCACCTGTAAAGTCTTCTTTGATACGGTTGTTTTCGGTGCTATGGTTGCTGCATTCACCGAAACTGTGTTCAAAGTAAAACTATTCAAAATCACAAATGACATTATCACAATTGCCAATAACGTGCCTAACTTCTTTGCTGATTTTTTCATTATTTCTTTCCCCTTTCTGAAATTGAAATACAACTCTAATACATAAATTCTTTTCAGCTCCAATACCATTCCCCTAATATTGTCAATGAAATTTGTACAAATAAAAAAGAAGACTTAATTATTCTTAATCCTTCTTCTGCCATTTTAAATCGTATCTACTATGTATGTTTTATGAATTCTCGTAGGTAATATTTTTGTATCATAGTTGTATCCTCATAAAATGTCATTATCTAGCCTCGATATTCGATTCACTTCCATCCTATTTGCTTCGCCTTTGCGAATCATGATAGCATAAAACCATCACAAATACAATTTACATTTTCTAATATCACCCATGTTTGATTGAACAGTTATTAAAACAATATTCAGAATAATAAGACCATTGTTATAGAACTTAGTTTTCTAGTAAAACATTTGTTGCCCAGATTCTAAAATGAGTTGCCTTTTTTGAATTAACACGATATCCAACTGCAATAATCATATCCAAGTTATAAAACATCGTGTTATAATTTTTACCATCAGTAGCAGTATGTGCAATTTTTGCACATACTGCTACTTTATCAAGTTCTCCCTCTTTAAATATATTGGTAATATGTGATACCATTTTTTCTTATATTTTTCAACTAAATACGGGGATAATCTCTCAAATGAAATCTCTCAAAATATTTCGCGAAAAGTATAATGCTTTTAATGTTACTCTTACTGTAAGATCAAACCACTATGTCCAAGGATCTTACCAATTTCGAACATCATCAGTCCATCGATTTCTTCTCAATATGGTTAATCATCCTATCAAAGTCAGACTGATAAAGACCATTTTGAGTCACTTTAAATTTTTCATACTCGCATTCTGCCGTCGCCTTGGCTACTTCTGCAGAAACCTTTCCACTATCTTCTAAAATGTCTTTACGGTTAAATTGAAGAAAAGCATTCAATCGTTCTATCCAGTCCTCCATATACATAACTCTATGCTCTGCTGCCTGTAACTCTGCATAATCCAAGTACATTGTCACTATTCTATTTAAAATACCTAATTCATCCTCATTCAAATAATTTTTAGCAGTACTTACATCGCCTTTTCTAATTCTTCCTTCTGGCGCATTTTTCCAATTAGTAAGTCCCATGTTTTCTTTTGTGCTATCTACTCTGTGATATACTAATTCGGCTGCCGTTTCACCGGTAACTGCATAATGAAGCTTGTTCTGAACTGTAGCATAAAATTCTTGTGATATATTGCTATTCACGGCATAATCAGCACTACACTGTGCATATATATCAGTTATTTTTTGATACATACGCCTTTCACTTGAGCGTATATCTCGTATACGTGCCAATTGTTCATCAAAATAATCTTTGCCAAAAATGTGTTGCGGATTTTTCATACGTTCATCATCCATGGCAAATCCCTTGATTATGTATTCCTTTAAAACATTTGTTGCCCAGATTCTAAAATGAGTTGCCTTTTTTGAATTTACCCGATATCCAACTGCAATAATCATATCCAAGTTATAATATTCTATATTACGATTAACTTCACGATTACCTTCCATTTGAACTTGTGCAATTTTTGCACAAGTTGCTTCTTTCGTTAATTCACCCTCAATAAGTATATTTTTAATATGCTTTGTAACCACACTTCTATCCACATCAAACAATTCTGCTATTTTTGCCTGTGTAAGCCAAAGATTTTCATTTTGTATTAAAATCTCAACTCTAACATCACCATTGTCAGTCTTATAAAATACAATCTCTCTAAAACCATAGGTTGCAACTTTATTATTTTTCATGAAGTCAATGCCTCCTCATTAAGAACATACGTTTTTCTTTATAATATCATAATAGTTTTTGAAGTACAACCCTTAGAGACAGTTATTTGACACGTGAAAATTACATGACATTGACTAGAAATGCAGTAAAAAAGCACTTCTCCGCAAAGTGCTCCATATCTGGGCAAGCCCAGGTCAGGGCAAACAAAAAATGAAGTCTCACGACTTCATTTTTGTTTAGACCTGGGCTACAAGGATTTGAACCTTGAGATGCTGGAGTCAGAGTCCAGTGCCTTACCGTTTGGCGATAGCCCAATTCATATAACAATTGCCTTAACAAGTCAAACCAATTGTATTTTTAGCGCCGCATTGCAGTCGCCACGAATGATATTATAACCTATCAATTCCTATTTTTCAAGAATTAATTTTATTTTTTTATTCTAGGTAATTTTATTCTTTTACTTATGCCTTTTCCTGGCGCGCTAACCCCAACAACTCCAGTGCATTTATATATAATATTCTCTCCAACTCCTCCGGTGTGAAGGCCAGTTTACTCAGATGCTCCAGCGTCTCTTTCTGTCCGCTCCAAGGAGAGTCAGTTGCAAATAAGATTCGATCTGCTCCGTGATTTTTTGCAATTCGTACAAACTGCTCATCATCAATCTTTCCTAAGGAAAAGCTAATATCAAGCCATACGTTCCTTCCTACAATGTCTTCTTCAACCTCATCCCACAACTCGTACCCTCCGATGTGGGCTAGAACTATCTTTGGACAGGTACAATCGATTTGATTTAACATGTTGGCTGCCCGCTTAGGGGTGCAATATACCGGATCCGGAAAACCGATATCCACTCCGGCATGGATTAGAACAATTAGCCCAAGCTCGGATGCGTATTGAATGATTCGTACCATCTTTGGGTCATCGACAAAGGTTTCCTGGTAATCAGGATGTAATTTAATCCCTAGTAGACCCATGTTCGTAATCTCTTTCAGCTTCTCTCTATAATCTTCTGTATCCGGATGAATTCCACCAAAGGATATAATTCCATCTTTCCCTGTAATTTCTACCGCATAGGTGTTCACGCCGTCAAATTGGGAAGGCTTTGTTACCACCGGAAGTACTACTGACATTGTAATATTATTCTCCAACATTGACTTTTTTAATCCACTCAGGGTTCCATCGGTAAATGCCTTGGCTTGGCCTACCTCTGAAAGCCTTTCTATTGTCTTTGCAGCTATCCTTTCCGGGAAAACATGCGTATGAAAATCAATTACCATTTCTTTATCCCTCCGCTATGAAGCTATTCTCCATCGTTATGATGCATTGGTACCTCGAATCCTGCTGCCGAACTTCCTCAACGATACTATATAATAGTTTCTGTTCTTCTGCCTTCTTATAAGTGTAAGGTAATACCAGATCAAAGATTAGATTAATCTGATGTTCGCCGTTAATAATACGAAAATCATGTATGGTTGCCTTCGGCTCCATGGAGATAACGATATTAATAATAAATTCTTTTTTTTCGAGTACAAATACGTCATTTACTTCGAGTGGATCCATGTGGATCACTAGGAAAATGTCAAGCTTTTCGAGCACGTCCCGTTCAATTCGGTCAATGGTTTCATGCGCCTTTTCAAAATTGATATCGCTCGGAACCTCTGCATGAATGGTAGCCATACGATGCGTTGGTCCGTAGCTGTGAATAATTAAATCATGACTTCCGACAATCCCCTCATAGCTCTCTACCATATTTGTGATTCTTTGATATACCTCATGGTCGATTGCCTGACCAAGTAATGGCTCCAGGGTATCCTTTGCGATGCGAAAGCCCGCCAGCATTACGATGATTGAAACAACAAGTCCCATATAACCATCAATCTTAAGACCTGTGAGTCCGGCAATAATTGCTGAAACGATCGTAGCGGAGGTCACCATGACATCCCCTAATGAATCTGCTGCTGTTGCTTTCATAACGGTGGAATTGATTCTTTTCCCTAGCTTTCTGTTGAACAACATCATCCAAACCTTAACTAGTATCGACACACATAATATTCCCACCAAATATGGGTTAAATATAACTTCTTCTGGTTTCAATACCTTGGAAAAGGAACTTTGAAATAAGGATACCCCAACCTGTAAAACCAAAAATGCAACAGCAAGAGCGGCTATGTACTCAAATCTCCCATGGCCAAAAGGATGCTCTTTATCTGCGGGTCTTTCTGCAAGCTTTACTCCGATAAAACTGATGACGGAAGAAGCCGCATCCGAAAGGTTATTAAATGCATCTGCCATAACGGAGATACTGTTGATTAGGATACCTACCATCATTTTAATACCAAATAGAATTAAATTACATATCATACCCACAATACTCGATAAAATCCCATAGGACGTGCGTACTGCCTGTTCCTCTGTCTTCTCTTTATTTTTTACAAATAATTTCACTAATAATTCTGTCAAGCTAATTAACTCCTTCCCCACCGGAAAATCGATTAGACCAAACCAATAAGTAGCAAATAATATCACATAAATCCATCATTTTTATATCTGCTTTTCATAGAATACCTATATAGAAAGACTTTCATACATTGCAAGTAGGAAAGTCTTGTTCCTATCGATATGGAAAAAACAGTAATATGAATATTATATCACATTCGCATTAAAAAGCAAGAAGCAAGACAATAAATCATAGAGATTTATTACCATATATTTCTATAATGTCTAATATGGGAGATGTTCGATGGGCAAAATAGCAGATAAATATCGTTTTTTGATGATACAGAATATGAAAACTCTTCTACTTCTTGAGGTAACCTTCAAGGTAATATTTTGTGTATTTATTCTTCCCTTACTTAGTTTCGGCTTAGATTGTGTAATAAAATTGTGGGGTCAAAGCTATATTACCGGGGAAAATGTACTTTCTTTTCTAAGCTATCCTTATACGTTTCTATTTTTTATCTTTTTCATTATCATAATAGCGGTGTATCTCCTTACAAAAACAACAACCATGATTCATTATTGTAATATCGGAGTGCCCTATAAAAATTCAAACCTCCGGGAAATTCTATCCCTCGGCTTCCGCAAATCGCTACGAAGTATTAAGTCGGGAAAGATAGCACTTTTATTCTATACCCTCCTCCTCTATCTATTAACCAATCTACCAATTTTAATTGGTATTACAATATATACCCATATCGATTTACTAGGGGGTGCTTTTGATGAAGTATTTATAAAGGGTTTGCTGATTTGTTCCCTACTATTTACTAGTTTCATCGCTTATCGTAGTATTTTTGCCCTTCACTTTTGCATCAATGAGCATCAGAGCTTCTTTCGTGGTATGAAGGAGTCAAAAATGCTTCTAAAAGGTCGAAACCTCAAAACAGTCATCGCCTTATTACTCTGCAACTTGGGTCTTACCTTGGGGTTTTATCTGATTTATTATAGCGTTCTATTTCTTACCGCACTGTTGGTTTATTTATTTGCGGATAAATTCGTAGTGATTGCTGTTTTTCTATCCGTTTATCCTAGAATTAATTTTTATGCCTTCGTATTTTTCGGCATGATCGCATTTACGACAAATCTAAATCTTATATCCTCCCTCTATGCCACTTACCGGGAAAAGAATTTTACAGAAAAACGATCGGTAGATTTTAGCTTTGGTGACCGCTCAACATCTTTACAGTGGAAAATGCACAAGCATATAGTAAGCGGCTTTCTCCTGTTAGTAATTGCAGCCGGTTTATTCAATTTTTACCGTACAATTAAAAATGATTCCTTTACTTTAAAAGAGGCCTTATCTGGAATTATAATTACCTCCCACCGTGGCAACTCCTATGTTGCTCCTGAAAATACTCTCCCTGCCTTAGAAAATGCCATTGTTGCCCGTTCTGACTATGCGGAGATAGATATTCAGCAGACTAAGGATGGCATAATCGTATTACTGCATGACAAAAGTTTATGGCGAACTGCCGGACTAAATCGAGATATTTGGAGTCTAACCTATAGACAAGTGAAAGAACTAGATGCCGGCTATTGGTTTGGCAAAGAATTTGAACACATAAAAATTCCAACACTGGAGGAAGCTCTGGCGCTATGCAAAGGCCGTATAAAATTGAATATTGAGATAAAGGCAAATGGCCATGAGAATTCAATTGTGGAAAAGCTGGTGGTATTAATCGAGCAATATGATTTTGAGCATCAATGTGTGGTTACCTCCACGAATTATGACACACTAATCAAAGTGAAACAGCTAAACGGTGAAATTAAAACAGGCTACATCATGTCTGCAGCCTATGGAGATTTTTATAATAAAGATAGTATTGATTTTTTTAGTATCCGTTCGAAATATATCTCTAAAAGTGTAGTAGAAAGTGTCCATAGTGCCGGAAAAGAAATACATGCCTGGACCGTCAATACCACCAGTGAAATAAATCGAATGAAGTCCCTAGGCATAGATAACATCATAACAGATAATCCCACCCTAACCAGAGAGGTCCTCTCCCTAACCGATGCCACCAAAACCTTCATCGAATTATTAAACCAAATGTTAAACCACCGCTCCTTCTACCGTATAGTCAAACAGTGATATTATTAACTTAATAAAATCAGCAAACTACATCTAAATCTATCTGCAGCTTGCTGATTTTATCAATTACAATTCTATATCGCTAGTCTGTATATTTGCTCCACATCCGCGTCCTTAAGCGGAACATATTTTCCAATCGTACCTGCCTCACCTAATCTTAATTTACTGACCATGATAGGAATATCTTCACCCTTTGCACCAAGCTCCGTGAAATTAATCGGCATACCGATGGAAGACAAAAACTTCTTAAAGCGTTCGATACCCTCTTTCGCCGTTTCTAGTGGATCTGCAAAGTTCATTTGGCAACCCCATACTCTGACTGCGATTTGCGCAAAGCGGTTGATATCATGTTTAAGAACAAAGGTCATCCAAGCAGGGAAGATAACTGCAAGACCGGCACCGTGTGCACAATCATATAAAGCAGATAATTCATGCTCAATCCCATGGCTTGCCCAGTCCTGTTCCCGACCGACACCTACGATATTGTTATGCGCTACCATACCCGCCCACATGATATTTGCTCTTGCTTCATAATTATTAGGATCCGCAATTGCTCTAGGAACCTCTTTTATCATGGTAAGAAGAACTGCTTCACATAATCGATCGGTAACTTCTACCTCTTTGGTGTTGGTAAAATACCGTTCCATGACATGAGCGCAAATATCAGTAGCTCCGCTGGCAGTCTGATATGCTGGTAAGGTCTGCGTCAGCTCCGGATTAAGAATGGAAAATACCGGTCTTAGTATGCTGTTGCTGACACCTCTTTTATACATTCCCTCTTCTTTTGTAATAACGGAACTTTCCGAGCCCTCACTACCGGCTGCCGCAATCGTTAGCACCGTACCTACCTTAAGTGCTTCCTCAATTGGTTTCCCTTCATAAAAGTCCCAGAAGTCACCCTTATATTTTACTCCTGCTGCGATAGCTTTCGCTGAATCAATTGCGCTTCCACCACCAACCGCCAGAAGAAAATCTACATTTTCTTTCCTGCAAAGCTCAATTCCCTCATATACTAATCCACTTCTTGGGTTCGGCTGTACTCCCCCTAATTCAACATGGGTTATATTTTCCTTGTCTAGGGAAGCCTTCACTCTTTCTAAAAGGCCGGAACGTACCACAGAGCCTCCACCATAATGGATAAGAACCTTGCTTCCACCAAATTGTTTTACATATTGGCCTGCTTCATTCTCTGTGTCTTTACCGAAGGCAAAAAAGGTAGGACTATAAAATGTAAAATTATTCATAGTTAATAACTCCTTTCGTAAATAAGCTTGACAAGCGGCAAGCCCCTTGTCTTATGTTGATGAGATTGTCTAAATTGGCAGACAACTCATTAATCAAATTCGTATCACTTATCTATTATATAAGATTTATAGAAGTTTTTCCATGTATTATATCATGGTATCTTTGTATTACCCTTTCCTCCATGAAAAATAAGACAGATTTTATGATGATAACTCCATTTTTACATCATCTTTGTATTATGTGTCAATTTCCAATTCTCTATTCGGTCGGTGTATCCTTGCACCGATTAGAAGCAGATTAAATTCCTTTTAATTTTCTTATTCTTATCTTGACACAAATGGGAATTGCAGTTATATTATGGTAAAGTATTCAAAAATGAATAAGGGGAGAATATTATGAAAAACATTTCTGGCAAAAAAGCAATCCTATTACTATTGCTTGTATTCACTGGTACTATATTTACCGGGTGCGGTGTAGGCTTTATTACAAATAGCGCCAATACATTAAAAAAAGAGGATGCCCAAGAATTTACAGTGGATAAAACGAAGGTAGAAGCGATTACAAAAATTGATATTAATACGAGAATAGCAGATGTTGAATTAATTGAAGCTGATGACTATTATGTAGAAATTGATTACACGTACTGGGCAGAAAGTCCCGAGTATACTCTTGAGGATGGAGTTTTACGCTTTGATGACTCGAATGTATTACCAAAATCCTATTCTGTTAACTTTGAACTAAAGAATTCAGTCAAGATTTATATTCCAAACGCAGCAGCCTTCGACCACATTAAAATGAATAATTCCTCCGGTAACATCACCGCTGCAGGTTTTGTGGCAGATGATTTAAATGTAAATGTAGCTTACGGTGATTTAATTATTAAAAATGCAGCAGCTGTCAAGTGTGCTATTCGGTTATCCGCTGGTACCAGTAAAATTACCGATTTCAGTGTTGCAGAAATTGACTTTATCAATTCCTACGGCAACGCCAAATTCACAAATATCAATACCAACGCCTTACAACTACCGGATGGTGTAGACTTTAACAACTTTGATGTTTCCATGTCCAGCGGAAATATTGATATTAAAGGTCTTAACAGTATTTCTACTGATATTAGCAATTCCTATGGTAATGTAAACTGTGATGAAATTACTTCCGAAAAATTTGATGCTTCCTTAAGCAGTGGCGATCTAAACATCAACAAAGCTGATTTGAAGGACATCAGTATAAATAACAGTTACGGAGACGCTACTCTATCCCTATACATGGCAAAAGAGGATTACACCATGGATTTAAGCACTTCCTACGGTGAGATAGAGGTTGATGGAAAAAGCTACGAAGATCATTTGGTGTTTGAAAGTGGTGGTACCCGTAATATTGATGCAACTTTAAGTAGCGGTGACGTTACTATTGAATTTGAATAATAATTTTTTATAAAACCATTACCATAATAATCAAGCATAACAACGTATAGAGAATGGTACCAGTATTGAAGAAGTATACCGACTTTTTCTCTACTGGTATTTCTGCTTTTTCAAACTTTATTTTCTTTACATTTAGTGCAAGGAAAGTGATTCCAATCGTAATGGATACTATCACCCATAACCCCATGAGCATAATTAAACCCAAATCTTCGTTTCGAACCAGTATTGGCCCAACTGTAGTTCCAATTCCGTTGATCATCATATGTAGCAGTATAGAGTACCGTACTGTATTTGTTTTTAACGTGATATATGCAAATAAGAAACCCAGTGCAGTAGCATAAAAGAACTGAGACAAATTCATATGAAACAGTCCAAATGCAAAGCCCGTTATTAAAATAGCCGGCAGCTCTCCAAATCTACGGATTTTATTTAAAAGAAACTTGCGAAAAATCAATTCTTCAACTACAGGGGCAATGATTACACCATATAGGAAGGTGATAAATATATTACTGTTTAAAACTAGGTCGGTTAAAGGGTCATACATTTCCTTTCCCGTGACCTTTGAAATGATGAAATTTACAAATACTCCAAAGTAATTTGTAATATACATGGTAGCAACACAGATAAAGAACAAAATGATAAACTCTGATATATGCAGCTTCACCACTTGCTTTTTCTCTGAATCTGGTACCCTTTTAATTAAAAAATAAAATACCGGAAAACCAATCCCAACGACAGTGATTGCAGTTACCGCCCATACATACCATTCCGTATCCACGACACCCGGAGTATAAGTATTTACAAATACTTCAATGATAAGCGTCGAAATGAGAGTGGCCAACGCCATAAAAAGTAACGCCCTTCCTACATAGCTTAATGTCTCCTTCGGTTGTATCTCATATTCTTCCATGTTTTATTCTCCCTTTTAATCACGATTATGCTCTATTGCAGTCCATATTTCAACAGAGTAGTTGCGTCCTCCCACCTGCCTGTTGAAGTAGAATTCATAATAACGCAAACTACTTCTTTTCCGTCCTTACATGCTGCCGCTACCAGGCATCTTCCTGCCATGGTACTCGTTCCGGTTTTTAGACCGATACAGTACGAATAATACCTTCCGCTGTTTCTGCTGATTAAGGAATTCGTATTTTCCCAGGTAACATCCTCTCCACTGACAAAAACATTCCTTGCTCTGCTCTTCTTGCTGATAGTTAGAATGGTCTCCTTCTCTATTGCTGCAAGCCCGATCTTCCCCAAATCATAAGCTGTGGTATATTGTCCGATTGCATCATATCCGTCCGGAGTTTTAAAGCAGGAGTTTTTAGCTCCAAGCTCCTTTGCTTTTAAATTCATCAATCTCGCAAATTCTATGACCGCTTCTACTGACGAAGCAGCAGGATTTTGCAGTGATTTTCTACCAACATATACTGCTGTTGCATAAGCAGCATCATTCCCCGAGGGAACCAGCATTCCTTCCAGCAAATTACGAATTGTTAGAACCTGGCCTTGCTTTAAATATGCTTTGGAAGCATCCGAAGGAATCATCGTAATTTCATCACCAATGGTTACTTCTTCCTCCTCTTTGCACCAATCCAGTGCAACTAGAGAGGTCAGAATCTTTGCAGTGCTTGCCGGAAATACAGCCTCAACTGCATTTTTATAATATAAAACTTCCATAGTATTCGAATCAAATAGGATCGCTGCTTCCGCATCCAAATCTATATTAGGATTTGAAATATCTAGTGCAGCTTGCAATTCACTGTCATAATTCATCTTTGGAATATATGCTTTATAATCAACCTCATTACAATCATAAATTAATTGAAGCGCTGAAGAATCATTGACTGTGCCCCCTAAAACACCTGTAGTATCTGTAGTAGCATTGGAATTTTTAAGACTATCTACTGTTCCTACGGTTTCTGAAGTTTCCGGGGGGTTCTCAGTCTCACTCAGATTTCCTGCGTCCTCCAACGCTCCCGTAGTCTCTGCAGGATTATCCGTAACGGCCTCATTCTCGTTAGCATCTGTTTTTTCAGATTGGGAATACTCTATCGTATCCGAAGGCCATTTGCCGATTCCAAAATCACTCGGGTTAGTGGAAAGCCAGGGTTCAACTTCTGTAAGGTCTATTGTTTCATCCGAATATTTGTTAATATCAATATTTTGGTTTGGAGCTCCTTCCTCTGTACTGTCATCCGTAAACTCTTGCTTTGCGGTATTCTCTTGACTTTGATCAGCTCCAAGCTTTGTTCCCTGACCTATTATAAAGTCAACTCCAAAAAATAAGCCGGCCATGATAAGACTACCAAACAAGATTAGTCCCAATATACTTTTCTTGCTCATTCAACCTCCATCAGCCCGTTTTATTTATAAAGCGTCTTGGCGGGCGTAAAATAACTATTAAAAATACACTTTAGTGCTACTTATAACATTCTGGAAAAAGGTTAGTTAATGGGGACGTAATAAATTTCATATTTACGTCCCCAACTTATTCTCTCATATTTTAATATTTGTATACCAAGAATGCAAGAATTAATTCATAAAATCTATTCTTACATTACCTACTCCACCATCAACCTCAATTGAATTATCTGCTCTGTTGTTATTTTGATAGGAATCCTTAATTTTTTCTCCATTAACACGGACGGTACCTACTCCGGAATCAATGTTCAATTGGTAATCATCGACATTCCCTGTGAGTTCAAGTTTAACTTCACCTACACCGCAGTCAATCGTATTATCACCTAAAAGTTCACCTTTGATATTCAAATTACCAACACCACAATTAAAATCTGCATTTTTAAAGCTTACCTCTTCAAAGTCCGTATTGCCAACACCACCATCAATCTTAACTTCCTCTGCATTTATGTTATTGCCGCTGATATTGCCTGCTCCGGTAGATATAAGTAAACTTTCTGTATCTAGTTTTTCTATTGTTACCTTTCCTGCACCGGTATTAATCTCGGTATCTTTTGATATAAATGTTGCAGGAAGGTATAAGGTAATCTTTGAGTTAGTGTTATTAAAACCGTTAAAATTAAACCCAAAAAAGTGTACGTTATTTTTGCTCTCATCTATGATTAAGGTACCATTATCAGATACCTTTGTCTGAAAGTCTTTTGTAACATTTTCTGCTTCTACACGGAAGGTATCTCCGCTCATAATAATTAACTGACCGGTATTAATATCTATATCCAGACTGGTTACATCAGTAAAATTCTCTTCATAATTTATTTTTTCTTTGTTGTTGTTAAATATAGAATCTCCTGATACGGCTGATACGACAGTTACCACTACACTTACAATTCCGGATATAATCGTAACAGCCAAAAAAATTGCAAATGCCATCGCACAATATTTGATTACTCTTTGAAAGCTGCTCATTTGATATCAATTCCTCCAAACATACAGGTTGAGTTCAGATAAATAGTCGGTGCGCCTATTTCCTCATATTGTTCTGCCTTATTACTAACACCACCGAAAATAGGAACATTATTAATCTTTACTCTAACACCTTTGGGTACAAATATATCGATACCAGCAAATAACGCAGTTGCAGTAATTTCAACATCATTTATAATGACTGCTTCTCTTAGATCTAATACTATGCCGCCAAATATTGAATTCAAATTGGTCCCGTTAAACTGTTCTCCCTTAACATTAATCCTGTTGCTACTGAAAATAGCGCTATACTCTGATTTATTCCCTGATGAATACGTCGACCCTGACTGTCCTGACTGTCCAGGCTGTCCTGTCTGTCCGGTCTGTCCATCTGTGTATGTGGTTTTCTCAAAATGCATTGGGCCTTTTCGAAATGCACTTTGAAACATAATTCTTAATCCTATGAAGATTAATATGGCCGGCACAATTAGACTCCAAATATTGAAATTAAATACTACCCAATAGGACATGAGTAATAATACACCAATAATAAATCCCATGGTAGAGCCGACACCGAAACCGGTTTTTATCATGCTGATAAAGCACGGAATAATAATAAAGAGTGTCCACCATCCATCAAAAAACAGCTCAAAATCCCAAAGATTTAATACATTTC
>Ga0209724_1000994_pt1 | contig 26698 bp, 24 predicted proteins | sample grotaG_FD_184143 | JGI IMG/M metagenome (GOLD analysis project Ga0209724, IMG submission 184143) | Glacier valley bacterial and archeal communities from Borup Fiord, Nunavut, Canada, to study Microbial Dark Matter (Phase II) -... | ecosystem: Environmental > Aquatic > Freshwater > Ice > Glacier ...
GCTTTGGCCTATTCAGCCTGGGCCAATTATTTACGTCCATCAAAAAAGGAGGATTCATTTTATATTTACGGATATGTGGGAACACAGGCAAATAAAATGATGGATGCTATCGGGGCGATGAATGGATTGTTTACAAAAATGATTGTGGATGACAAGTCGTTTAATATTGCGAAAGAGAGCGTGATAAAGAGCATTCAGACTGAGCGGATCATCAAGAGCAATATATTCTGGAGCTGGCTTCAAAACAAAAAACTGGGTATTGATTATGATATTCGTAAAGATTACTACGAAGCTGCCCGGAATTCAAAGATAGACAGTACACAATCGTTTTTCGATCAACATTTTAAGGATAAAAAGTATACTTATATGATTGTAGGTAGCAAGAAGGATGTTGATCTTCTGAAGTTAAAAACTGTTGGTCCTGTAAATGAACTGGCGCTAAAAGATATTTTCAATTATTAGATTAACCTTTTCTTTTCAGATACTTTAAAATAAACAAAAGGGTTCCTAAACCAGGAACTCTTTTGTTTGAGTATATTACCTGTCCAGCCAATTCTTAAACTCCTGAACTCTTTCACGTGCAACAATAATATCCGGATCGTCGGTACCTTCAATTTTGAGGCGAAGTCGGCTGTTGCTCCATGCCAGAATATGGGTGCAGGCATTAATTGAGACAATATATTTACGGTTAATTCTGAAGCAGGTCTCCGGGTCGAGCATTGGTTCCAGTTGGTCGAGCGTATAATCAATGCAATAGGTATGTTTGTCTGTAGTGAACGAAGGTTTAAATGTGCATGTTGAGTAAATAACTGATACACAATAAAAAAGCCAGCACAAATAAATGCACTGGCTTGTTATTTAAAATGAATCATATTAAAATCAACTGGTAGAATTGAATTCTAACGGTTAATACTTCAATGGATAAACTCTTAAACCATCATTAAAGAATCACTATTTAAGTTCAGATCCTGTCACCCCGACATTTAATGGCTCATTATCAGTATATTAGTAGTAGTTTTGAACTGATTTTGAACTTTGCACGGTTGCAAGAAGGGATTAAAGGTTGTCAGCAATGGCAGCCTTTTTTTGTTACCATTGGTAATTATTAGCGTATAATATAAGTTGCTATTCCGATAACCATTGATCCCATATGATATGTTAGCAGCCCTTTAAAGCCTGTTTAAGTATCTCATATGCTCAGGACAAATGAAGTATTCATTATAAAAGACTAAGACAGGGTTTAAACCCGATTCAATTTTAATGCTCTCGCCCACTTAATTCTGTAATTCCTGAGATTTGGTTATTTCAGGCTGCGCTTGATATATACCAATGATGTGAGATTGTCAGGACTGAAATGTGATTCTCGTGTTGATAACTATATGATTAAAAAAAGTATGCGAAATAGTAAATTGATTATTTTTGCTTTGTTATTAACTAAAATATATTCAACTATGATTAATCTTTTTAATGAAGATAAGATTGAAATACTTTTTAGGCTTAATGGCTTAAAAATAATGGAAGCTCTTGATAGAGTTAAAAATTACCCATCGGTTGATGCAGATATGATATCGGAAACGATTGCACAAAAATTTATGATTTATGTCCCCCAAGTAAACATTTGCAATTGTAAAGCCACATCAAAATTGATGGATGATAATCAGTGGGGTACTTGTAAAGTTGCCGTTGTTAATTATTCAATTCCATATACTGGAGATGGAGAATTATTCAGTTTTAAACCAAAGCTATATGGTTCTTCAACATACCCAACTGTCATTAATGAAAAATTTATCAAATTTAAGATTTACACAGATTATGGTCAAGTTGAGTTTAATGAGGAAACCATAAAAAATGTATTAAATCAAGTGACAGCAATAACCGACATGATAAAATACTCATTAGAACAACTTGAAATAGATTGCAATGGGTACAACTTGGGCTTGAAAATGCTAGTACATACTGAGATAACTAGACGTAAGACTGAATTACAGAAATCAAAAGATGAGTTAGACGCATTGAATCCGTATTAATAATTTATGCGGAAAAGTGACTTCATGTAATAATGAGTCCCAACCGACTTATTCTATTACAACTATTGAGGATCTATTGATCATTTATGTTAACTTCGATGCTTGAACTTTGGAAAACGCACTCTAAATTTATGTTGTAATATTAATAAACTATGGACTTCGACTTTATAAATGATGAAAAATTTAGGGCAATTTTGACTAGAGATTTCGAAGAACTTAAAATATGTTTTGAAGCAAAAGCCTCTAAATCGGTACTCGTTCTTTCAGGTAGTATAATCGAATCAATTCTCACATATTATTTTTTAAATTTCCCCCCAAATGAATCTAATCCGAAAGGAGTTTTAAGTATGGGGCTCGATGATCTCCTTAAACTTGCATCCGATAATAAGATTATTTCGCAGACAACTAAAGATTTGTCAACCGTAATCAAAAACTACAGAAATTTAATACATCCAGGCCGTGAGATAAGAAAAAACGAAAAATTTAATTTCGATTCAGCAAATATTGCTAAAAGCGTATTAAACATAGTTATAAGAGAAGTTAAACAAAATTACATAAGTAATATTGGACGCACTGCTTCGGATATAATTTCGAAATTAGAGAACGACTCAATTTCTCAGCCTTTATTTGAAAAAATCACCATCAGCCTTCATAAAAGTGAAAAAGTAAAATTGTATAACCTTCTATTCGAATACGGACTAAGAAAAGAGGATTATCCAACTGAATTAACAGAACCTAAAAAGTATCTGAACATTTTAAAATCGCAGGTAGATAGGGAGGTTGTTGTTAATCAACTAATGAGATTAGTTAACAAAATACAAACAGGTGAACAAGCGGAAATTCTGGAATATTATTATTTGCTATTTGATGATTTAAATCATCTAGATAGAAGTAATATCGAATTAATATTACTTTACATCCTCAATGTATTAATCGAATCGACAAATTACGAAAATGCAATAAATAAATATGTTATCAGGCGAGTCTTTTCGACTTTCGGAGCACATATCATAACTAACGAAATAGAAAATGAATTTTTTAAACTTTCTTGCGCAATCGTACGTAACCAAACTATGGCGAACGTTGATTATTTTGTAGCATATGATCAACTAATAAATTCAATAGACATTGAAATGAAAGAAAAAATAAAAAAATATATATTAAAAACAATAGATCCTTGCATAAGTGGTGAATTTTATAAAGCGTATGGAGATGGAAACTACCTACCTTTCTAAGGAAAATATGACCTCAAGAAATGGGACTTCATATATCAAGTATTTTCTCAACTTTACCTAATTTGTAGTTCTGATCCAATTTTTTTATGGCGTCATGCAATCCAATCAATGTTGCTGGAGGTATCATATTCGTAAAGGTACACCGCACTCGATTAAACCTTGGGTTAAGAATATTTCTTGATACTGTCGGCTCGCTGGAATGATGGATCAGGGGACTTAAATTTAATAAATGCTTGCTTATTTATATTTTGGTAATTATGAAACGGTTCAATACATTTGTATTAATTCCTGAACAAGTAAAATAAATATCAATACTGGTAATAATTAGTACAATCATGGCACAAAAAATTAAAATCACCCTCCTTTTCATTCTTCCTATTTTGGTATGTATTTCGTGTGCGCCAAAGAAGGTGGCAGAAAATGACTGGAATGAAATGGGATTAAAGGGTAAGGTGAAGGTATTAAAAATTGAGAAATACTTTACAGATCTTAAATTTGGAACTCAGGTTAAACGAGAACAAGATGCGAATTTGCATCCAGATCTGCCCGAAGAATATCTTATATTTAACAAGGAAGGTAATATTATAGAAACGTTTAGCCAAAGCTCAAAATACGAAGTAAAAGGCGTAAAGGCTTATGACACGCTTGGGAACTTGTTTCAAGAAGACTTTTTAAAAATTGAGGATGGTAAATACACAAAAACTATTATTCGGCACGTTAATATTTATGACATTCATAATAATTTAACTGAAGTTACTAAATATCAAGGTGATAGTATTTTAGAAAAGACAATAACATCCTTTAATAAGGATGGAGACAAGCTCATCAGAAATACATATTATGGAAATGGTAATCCAAAAGAGAAGCTTGAATATCAATACAATCTCTATGGATACCTAACAAAACATAAAATACCCTGGTATAAATATATTCGTGAATATAATAAATATGGCGAACAAGTCAGGCTTGTTTACAGCTCTGGAGAAAAGGTAACTACTGAGTATGATCAATATGGAAATGTAATTAATTCCACTTCAACTGGGGAGAATAATTATTATTATAATACCACTTTTCAGTTTGATTATGACTCGGTTCATAATTTTATAAAGAAAACTTATTATAATAGGCGTGATAAAAGAGACAAATTTGGTACTGGTTCTGTCAAAATAAGGGAAATTAGTTATTTCGATGATGGCAAAAATATAAATGATCAAGCACTCACAAAGGGTATTAAAAGTAACAGGCAAATCCTGATCCCAGCAGGTTGGAAAGTTGTCGCTATTCCTAATGTTGGAAGTATCGCAATACCGCCTGATATGGAAATAAGAGACGATCGTTCGTTAATGGCAAAAAAATCAGCCAATTTTCGTGAAAGCATTGCAGTTAATAAGAATATTGAAATTGAAAAGCCTCTTTTACTAATTCAGCCAAAAGGTATTAATAATCAAACTAAGAATGCAAGTGAAAATTATGCAAGAATATTAATCAATGTAACAAATGGTCAAAAGGGAGACTTTCCTAAGAATGATTCGGAATTGCAATATAGTGATCTATCTGAACTAAATTCAATTAGAAAGGAACAAATCCAGTTTTTCGTTAAAAAGTTTGGTAAGGAAATAGTTAATTGGTCTGTACCACGAAACATAAAAATAAATGGATTAAACTTAATTGAGTTAAATTATGTTAGAGCGATTGTTTCGACCAATAAAATTAGTGATCCTAGCTTTTATTCACTTCGCAAAAGTTTATCATTTCAGGATGCTGAAAAATGGGGCAGAGAAATTTCTTATCAATCGATAGTAAAGGTGTCTGATTACACTTTATTCAATGATAATAAGATGATTAGTATTGTAATAAGCTATATAGGTGATAACTTGTGGGATCATTACACTAACATAACAAATCCAGAGCTTGATTATATGATCAATACACTCGATATTGAAATATAATTGTTACTATTAATTTAATAACGTTTGCATTTAAATACTTGATTATGTGGGTAACTATTAAAGTGATTATTATTCTTGTTGCATTTTTTCTTTTGGCCGTTATAATGACTTTAGTTGAAGACGCAAAAGGGAGTGAGTTAGGTGTTTTTTTGAAAAGTTTTATTATGGTATGTTTTTTTTATGTCGCTAAATTCTTTTGGTCTTTTAATCCAAAGAGCATCAATAAAATCACGAACAATAATTTCAAAGCTGATGATTGACAAAAACTATTGGTTGTATTTACACTTTAGAGAAGGTAAACCCTCAGATATTACGTGCCCAACATGCGGAACAGGTAAAATAAAAATATTAAAAAAATTCACAATACACGAAACACGAAATAAAATAGAACTCCTACAACATGGTGATTACGATACGGAGAATCTGGAAGATAAATTTTCAGGCTTATTAAAATGTGACAATGAGTGTTCAAAAAATGGCAACCATGATGCTCAATTATCAAATGTGGAAATAGTTCGACCACGATATGAAGGTTAGGTTGGTGATCGAAAAGTTCATGATAATTCAGTTTTAACGAAGTTCGTTACCCTTAAATAATGACGATATTACTGAGAATTGGGGTAAAGAGAAATATAAACCATGAATTACAAAGTTTTATTTAGGTAATAATAAATTTGTTGAGTAGGTTTGCTTCAGTTTTATCCAAATCTACTCAGATGACTACCATGCAGGAATATTTTAAAGAAGGCAATAAAAAGATATTCCGTAATGACTACACTGGTGCACTTGCGGATCTTACTGAGGCCATAACGATTGAACCTAATGATTCTGCTGCTTATGTAAGCAGAGGAGTCGCAAAGCACAAGTTAAATGACACAGTTGGCGAGATTGCAGACTACACTAATGCGCTATTAATTGACCCTGATGATGAGATTGCATGGTTCAACAGAGGAATGGCAAGAATCAAACTTCATGATTATTCGGGAGCAATTTCCGATTTAACTCAAGCCATAGTTTTAGACCCAAATGATGCTACAAACTATTATTACAGAGCAATGGCAAACGATTACAAAAAAAACCAATCATGCGCTGCTTCTGACATTATTAAAGCATTAGAGATTGACCCCAAATTAAATGTACTTAATTGGGTTGATTGTTCATCATATAATGGAATAGATTACTATATCCATGAGGTCGTTGAATATACGAAAATCATAATAATGAATCCATTGGATATTAAGACTTATGATCTGAGAGCTATTCTAATGTCTGCTGTCTTTGATTATGATGGAGCAATTGCAGATTACACCCGAATAATTAAGATAGATCCCAAAAATACTAAGGCTTATTTTAGAAGAGGTTATATAAACGACTACTTTCTAAATGATTATGCCAAAGCAATTTTCGATTATGATGATTTTATAAAAATTACTCCCGATGATGCAGAAGTTTTATTATTCAGAGGTAGTGCAAAATATTCACTCAAAGATCACCTTGGTGCCATTGCAGACTTTACTACGGTTATTGATTTAAAGCATCCAGAAGATCCTAATGATTTGGAAGATATGGAACATTATTTTGAAATGGCTTATAGTGACAGAGCAAATGTTAAAAGAGATCTAAAAGATTATTTCGGAGCAATTGAAGACTACACGATGGCCATAAAGATCGACCCTTACTATTTTGGTCATTATTCTTCACGTGGTGCTGTAAAAATCGACATACAAAACTACACAGGAGCAATTGAAGACTACACAATGGCAATAAAACTTGATTCGAAGGATACAGAATCATACTACAACCGTGGCCTTGCAAAAATTCATTTGGGACAAATGGACAGTGGATGTCTGGATTTAAACATTGCTGTAGAATTAAGACATGCTAAAGCGAATGCGGTGTTAACGTAATACTACTAATGTGCCTCTATAGAATCTTGAAATTTTAATTTTTTGCATATGCTTGTTCCAAATCTTATTTATTTCAAAAAATACCAAAGATCATGAATTTGTACTTGATTATCCCCATATTTATATCCGTCTTTATTGTTGTAATAATTCCGTATTGCTTCTTCAGAACTTTTAAATTCGAACGAATGATGCAACTAAGAATAATTAATTCGACTATTATTGATATAATAAATATGTCAGAGAATGATAGGCGAATTGGGTTGAAAGCAATTACAACTATGAAAAGACAAAATAAATTTAAGATTTTATTTGAAGGATATCATACAATTAAATATCTTAAGACTAATGAGAATGAACAAGAATGGGATAGAATATGTGCACGCAATATTCAACAAGCCATAAATTTAGGGTTCTTAAAGAAAAACATTGATGGCTATGATTACGATCTTTTTACAGATCACGGTTCATATTTAGGTCATTATGAAAAAAAAATCAAAATTGTAAGTTGGCCTGATTGGGGGGACGATTATCATATTAAAATTAATTGTGACAACGATGAAATTATTCTTATTAATCCTCGTGGTTGGAATAATAAAAATGGGGTATGTAATCATTTCCCGTCACATTTGCAATAGTCATATATCAATATTTTGAGAGCAAAATAAATTCTCATAAAACGATTATCATCAGTAGTGGTAACGAGTGAAGATGAAATTTTCCATTAATGAAATTCATTAGAACAAGAATATTCAACAATAATTTTAAAAATTAATTTTATTAACATGTTTGAAATAATTAAAGACATTGGTTTTTTTGTTGTCATAGTTGCTCTATTTTTTTTGGAAATAGTACTTTTTACCGCATTTTTCGAATGCTGGAATTTGTATTCGAAAATTGGCAAAAAGATTTCTTCATCGTGGGCTATTCTTTCGTTACTTTTCATCAATTCCTCTTTATTATTGTTTTTACTATTTCCATATTATTCGGACTACATTTATTCTGCTTTCTTTAATATTTCAAATGGAAATATTATGAGAGCCTTTGTAGTAATATCTCTTCTTAGCATTCACGTCTATTTTATTTTCGTTATTTTATTTTCAACTAGTTTTTGGGAATATGGTACAAAAGGGTTTGGCAGAGAAAAAAAAGTTTTCACTAATGGGTATCGCAATGTAATATTGTTTAGACTGATTCTTTTATCATTAAGCATATGGTTTCTATTTGCTGCTAGAGATCTAACTACACTTCTTTATCTAAACCAAGAAATTGAATTAGTAAATTTATTCGATATGTGTTCTGATATCTTATATGCTATGTATGATAATATGTTATTTAATTTTACACATCTACTTTTATCTTTCTTATTAGCAATTATTCTTTTATTCTTTTCAATAAATATTGTCAATGACAAACCATTTTTAAAAATCGTTAGATTTTGGAATTGGTTGCATTTAAGAAATTAATCTGAGATCCTCCTATGAGGCCAATTATACATTAAATTACTAATTCGAAAGACAAAGTTAATAAGAGACAACCAAATGACAAACATTGTATTAGACACAAATATCTGGATTTACCTTACGAATGACACATTCTTTAAACTTTGGCTTAGATTTAAAGAAATGAAGGAAAGCGGTGAAATTCGAGTCATTGTAAATGACATAATACTTAAAGAGTAGGCAAGAAATAAACCAACAACAATTAAGAACCTGACAAAAATTATTAAGGATGAATATAAATCGGCATTCAATCTTTCCAACTATTTATCTGGGGAGATAAGAGTCAATTACTTACAAACAATTTCCGAATACAAGGATGAAACTGATAGAATTAAAAAAGCAACCGAAAGAGTTGAGGAAGTTGAAGCATTCATTAAAACATGCACAATTATTATCGCAAGCGATGAACAAAAGTTATTCATCGCTGAATTGGCGATAAATAAACTTCCCCCATTTCAAAATAAAAAAAACAACTTTAATGATGCCTTAATTTTAAGAAACATTTGCGAGTATGTGGAAAGTCAATTCCCTTCTGCATATGACCTAATTTATGTTTCAAACAATCCAGATGATTTTATTGATAAAAATACCAAAGAAGTTTACAAAGACCTATTTAAGAACTTGGAACCTATAAATTTTAAGAACGTTACTGAATTGGGTGAGGCTTTGAGACTAGCACCAGAATTAATTGAAGACTTTGAAGATTGGTTAGAGGACCAGCTTGACCGACAAGCTATGTACGAACTCGATATAAGACGTGGAAAATAACGACAACTAATCGAACCAAACTTTTGATATTAATTTGGAGAGGAACTTCTGAATCAGCATGAAACTCAACCTCATTCCAATGGAAAATTGATCATAACACATAAGCGTATTTTCGATTAATCAATTGTTGTTAAACAAACAAAAGATTACCAATTATTGAGTATATCCTTGCCCCGATTACGGAACTGCATGAGATTGTCATAATTATTCATGTAGCAACTGCTGTTTTTATAACTGCCTAATAAATTAACGATCCTTTATTTGCAGAATTGTACGATTACAAGTAACCAAACCACAGGGAAGAAATAAGCTGATATATTGATAGTTACAAGGATGTGGGGATTCTACAGTTCTTGAATTGCCTCATATTTAGGAGCTTAGCTAAAATATTCGTAATAAAGTTCGAATTACCCCATTTTATTACCTTAATCGTATTTTATTGGCATTACATTTTGAACCGTCCTTTCTTTTCCATTTTAAGGCCATTTTTGACACTCAAATCTGAAATGGATCCATGTGTTTACTAATGATGTTTGATCGGTCGTAATTTATCGTAATATAGTTGTAACCTTATGACATTCATTTCGTATAATATACTACAACTTAATATGGAAATATGAAAACGACATTAAGATTATCAGGGTGAAAATAAGATTGTAATATTCGATTGAATAATTAATATTCAATTGTTTAACCTATGGGATAAAAAACCCATCACTATTGTAATGACAGGCTTTAAATGATCAACATTTGTAATAATTTTCCATTAATAAATACGAGGAAAAATAAGATAGGTCACATATAAATATAATTATTACGTGTAACCATTGAAATATATAACCGTATAATATAGTGAACTAATATTTGAATAGAATGATAAGGACAGGATGATAAGGAGAGGATGATGAATTTGATAGTTATGACTGTGAATTGACCGTAAAATGACCGTAAAAGGGCACTATTTGACCGTGATTTGACCGTGAACACAAAGCCATTACACTGTTTAACAATATGTTATTGATTGATTTACGGTCACAGTCGCAATCACTCTCTACAAAATTTAAAAAGAGGCGCAACATAGATTCATTATATTGAAATGATATTTCATAGTATATCATAATGTAGTATTTAGAATTATTATATATAATTATAATTCAATAATATATATATATATATATATATATATATATATATATTATAGTAAATTTAGTATGTATATCCGTATGTATATATAGACATGAAATTATCATATGTGGTGATGTAAGTTGAGACATGATCTGATGTGACCGTGATTACATGCCTATAATGCTGTAATATAATTACATATAAAATTTAATGCGGTCACTTTACGGTCAAATAGTGCCCATTTACGGTCAAATCACGGTCACTACACGGTCACGGTTTTAGATGGTTTTAGCTCAACTATGAAAATTTATGGGCAAATCGTAAATATTTAGTAAAAATCTCTTCCTTTTTTAATAAATCCTGTATTTATATTTGAGTGTCTAAACAAACACTTCTAAATATATTATGGAAAATAAAAAGATTATCAGTTTTCAGATTAGCAATATCGAAGACACAAAAATTGAAGCAATAAAAAAAGCATTCAATCTGACTACATCTGCAATTATTAGAAATGCAATGTACAATAACCAGACTATTGACGAATTATTTTGTCATGCTACTGTAATAAATCTTAAGCGTGAAAGCGGGACAATTGAAAATAATGATTATTTGTTAGATGGTTGGATAATAAGATAATAACAAACTTAAATTAAAAATAAATTAAATTAATAAATATGTATATGATTAATAGTAATAATTTTCCTTTAGATTCTTTTTGCCCAGAATTTCAAGCAATGGCGCAAAATATAGCAAGTACCTACAATTGTAATACTGATTGGATCTATTCAACTATGTTGGCGGTTGCAGGGTTTAGTTTCGAGCATAAATATGAAGCCCATATAAAAACTGATTGGGTTGAACGCTCAAACTTATGGTTGATCCTAACAGGTGACAGCGGTACAAGTAAATCACCAGTATTAAATGCTCTCACAAAATCAATATTCAATAAGAACACAGCTTTAAAAATTGAATACATTAAACGGAATGCCATATTCAAAGACTATACACAACAACTCAAAACGAATGATGTGTTAAAAGGTAGTCCAGAACCATCAGCAATGAGAGAGTTTTGTTTCAATACTTATGGCTCAGGTATCGTACCAACGAAACCCAATAACGTGAGATGTATGACAGAAAAGACAACCTTTGAAAAACTGCATCTAAATTTATCGGATGAATGCAACAATAGAAGACCTATTTTAATTCGATATGATGAGATCATTGGTTTATTGAAATCATTTGATCAATACGGTAAAGGCGCAAACTACGAAGATTTTTTAAAGCTAAAAGATTACCAAGGTACAACGGTAGAGCGAATGGATGAAGCCAAAACCTTCATTGTTCCCGAAAAAAATGTGGCGGTCATTGGTGGTACGCAATTTAATTACATGTTTGATATAATGAATGATACAAATCGCAAAAGCGGTTTAGCATATAGATTTTTGTATGCCATTGACAATGAAACAAAATTTACGAACATAATAACAAAGATAAAGGAAAATAGAATAACTAATAGATTTGATAATAGTTACGCAAATTTCAATGATATGATTGATTATTTCATGTTAGATTACGATTGTGAAGTAAACCGAACTGATCTAAAAGTATGCAATGAGTGTCTTGACTTTATTGAACAATGGAATGAAAAAATAAATGTGGCAAAAGTAAACATTGATAGTAAGGTATATCAAACCATTACAGCGAAGGCATTAGGAACGCTTACACAAATTGCAATAATTATCAATCGCACTAATGCCTATTTCAATAGTAAGTTGAATTATGTAGATCTATATGTAAGTGATTACGAAAAGGCTGCAAATATTCTTGAATACTTCATAAACAATACGATCACATTATTAAATCTAACTGAAATACAATCCAATAGGACATTTAACAGCACTTCGGAAATGGATTGTTATGAAAATATGACGGATAACATAAAATGCCAAGATTTGGTTAATCAACTATGTTTTAATTTGAAATGTTCAGATAAGACTGCCAGACGTATTCTTATTAAATGGCAATCAGAAAATCTAATCAAAAAGAATAGCAAAGGACAATACTATAAACTGAAATAACTATGTACAAATATAGCTTAGATTCAAAAGAAAAATTTAGATGCCCTAAGTGTGGTGCATATAATAGATTTGTAAAATTTGTCGACAATAAGACAGGCATTTATTTAGATGGTGATTTCGGTAAATGTGATCGTATAGATTCCTGTGGATACGAACTTCGACCGGATAATTGTTACATAGATGACTCAGAATGTAGTACAAAACATAAAGTTAGATCCTTATATGACAGTGATGATATTAACGATCATATCGAATCATATCGCAATTACAATAAACCTAATATGAAGCCAAATATTTTCTTTGTTGGCTTATATAATCGGTTTGGACTCGATAAAACGTTTGAAGCCATTAATTTATATCAGTTGGGTACTTTCTGGGATGGTGCAGTGATTTATCCATATTTTTTCAATGGTAATCTAAAATCTGCAAAAATCATGTGGTATGATGATGATCTACACCGTAACAAAAAATACTTTCAATGGTTGCATAAAGTCAATTATCATTCTGATGATGGAAATCATTACCAAAGTAGCGTAAAGGATGATTTCGACTTATGTGTTGGATTATTCGGGTGGGACTTGATCGGACAGGGTAATGATAAAACCATCTGTTGTGTCGAATCAGAGAAGACAGCCGTTATAATGTCAATCGTTTACCCTGAATTCATATGGGTTGCAACTGGAGGATTATTCAATTTATGGCCTTACAAGTTTCCACACTACAGTTATCGCAAATGGTTATTCTTTCCAGACTTAGGAAATTACAAGGACATTACCATAAAAGATTATTGGATTAAGCAAGTCGATATAATCAGTGAAAACTACTCGTTCACAGTCTGCAAGTTCATCGACTACCTACCGCCACAGATTACCAATAGCAGTTTGCAACATTGTAATGAATCAGGTAATGATATAGCAGATTTCGTTTTAAATTACATGAAATATGAGGAGGTCAAAGGTTTGCCAATGGATGACAACCTAAAAACAATATGTATTAAGCACTTAAATGAACCGATATTCAAAGATTGCAATTACATTGAATACATGAATGAAATATTGAATAAGTACGTTTAATCCCGTTCAAGTATTTCACTATATGTTGAGGTGATCATCGGTTTATTGATTTATGAAAAGTAGAGTTAAAGAACATGTACTGTAACTACCCCTTATATGTACTATAACCCTACTTTTCGTACCTTATTTAGAATTAATATTTATTATATGGTAATTTGTATATTTGTTAATGCTTAGATATTGATGCAATTGCTATTTTACTTTAATTTGAATAACGCTGAACAGTGTACCGACACGAAGAAATTTCACATTAAATCATTTATTTTGAAATCTGAGTGATCTATTTGATGACTTTAATGAAGATAACAAATGCGTTACTCATGAAATCTCAGCATTCAGTAATCCATATTTTAGTGCAATGCGCTTGGTCTTGATAATGGTTTTATTACTGCTGTCAGTGTATTTGGAAATCTCACGAATGGTTCGCTTCTTAATCAGGTATTTAATAATTTCTTTCGATTTATCCTTATCCAAGAATTCACGTTCATTCTCGTTACTTCCCTCAGGTCTGCCTAATTTGCCTCCACGTTGAACATATACAGCTCTTCCTGTGGAGGTTCGCTCTTTTATGTTTTCCAATTCCATCTCATACATGCTTGACATTACCGAGCTGATCATTTTCCATATCGGATTTTTCTTATTGTTAGGTCGGCTTTGTAATCCTAGGTTTAATACATTTACATTGACCTCAAACCCTTCAAGCCATTCCAACATCCGAATCACATCACCAGTATTTCTACCAAGACGTGAGAAATCTTCAACCGAAAGCTCTGTGACCTTTTTAGCTTCAACCAGTTTTACTAGTTCCTTACCTTGGGGTCTTTCTTTAAAAGGTACTGATCCACTAATTTTATCAAATAGAGTCAGATCATATTTCCCATTGTCTATTGAAAACCTGTCACCTGTTTGCTGAATTGTGCTGACCCGATTATATTTTACCTTCATTTTAATGGTTTTTAGTTGCCTTTTAAATCACACATTAAAATTACACATTATTACCGTAATTACCTAATTAATTGAATGTTTTTTTGATGCTCATTTAATTAAGATTAAAAGGGTAACACATACTATGATCAAACCATAAGCAACTAAGAAAATAAATTGGTTGCTGTATTGGCTTGGTCATTTGATTGGTGTAAAACATTGAGCATTGTAATTATATCAGGTGAATCTTTGGTTCCGATATCTGAATCGAAAATTAGTTACGATGTGGAATTTGGTACAGTAAGTTAACTGAAACAATACTATCCTCTGATGTTACACGACTATACACTCAATGGTTATAATGCACTGTATATCAAGGTATTCCGTTAAATATTGGAATACACCCACCCACCCCTCAGGCTATGTGGGTGATACACAGGTAAATGCGTTAAATGATCAAAAAATTGGGAAAATATAAAGAGTTACAGAATTGAACTTTATAAAAAATTATAAAAAATGATACTGTTTTGCCAAAAACATGATCACTCATACCATAACTACGATCACACATTTTTTTCAAAATAATTTCAGAGACTCACTACTTAAGGTTTTTATTGAAAATTACTTCATAATATCATTTTACCTGTTCAAGTGTCTCCATGAATGGTTTATTATGAATTGTATAATTTGAAGTGAACCTAATCAATATCCAATCTAATTAACTACCAAATCGACACTATTTTAAAATACTACATTGATCAATTAAAACCGCTGGCAGTATTACAAATAAAAAAGGATGCCAGTATAAACCGACACCCTTTAAATTTGCAACCAGTAATATTTTTATGCTCCAAAGATAACTAAAGCTTCATTAAGTAGTCATTCATTGGATAATTTGCCTTCATATCATCATAGGTTAATTCTGGTGTTGTTGCTGATGCAAGCAATTGTAATGCTCTATTATCACCAACTGAATCACCTTCAAATATCTTGTAAAGTATCTTAGCTTCTTTTGATTCAAAGCCTTTAGATTCAATTACAGTTTTGGTAATTGGATTGAAAAAGAAAGTAGAAGGTAATGCATAAGCTGTTAATGGCCTATTGGAATACATTACTATTGTTTCAACCTTATTGATAAATCTTATTACAATGAATCCTTTATGAAGCTTAACTGAATGATAAACAACTGAATCAATATATTTTTTATAAATTTCATTTTTTTCAGCATCAGTTATATTACCAATTAAAGCAGGTAATAAGCTAATTGATAAATCTTTCAGTTTATTATTTGCCTTTGAGCTTTCAATATTTAGCTTTTCAATTTGTTTATCAATATTACCACCAGCAGCAACCAGTTCAGATAATTTCTTATTCAGTATAGGTTGAATGCTTTTATCAGCTTCAATGATGTTATTTACTAATGAATCAATCTTTGTGCTTAGCTCAGCTTTATCAGCTAACAGTGCTGAATTCCTTCGTTCAATGGCTTTAATCTCAATTGCTATAAGCTGTTTTTGTTCATCTGTTTTGGCTTTAAAATCATCCACATTGATATATTTTTGGGTAATGTTCCAAACGATTGAAGAAACAGTATCGGAATTAATACCAACATTTTCACAATTTTCAACATATTTGTAGCCATTGCTTTTAGTTGTGCATTTATAAGTTTTAACACCTTTGCCAATATTTGCAATGAACATGTTACAGCCACAAGGACATTTGATAATTCCCTTTAATCCATTGAAGTTCTTAGTACCTTTATTAACACTTAAATGATTTGTTGATATATTGCTTTGTGCAATGTTCCATACATCAACATCAACTATTGCAGGTACATTAATAACAGTATTCATTATCTTGAATTCACCTTTGTAAACCGTATTCATAATCTTAACCCTTACATGTGATTCCTTCCAATTCAGATTATATAAACGATGCAGGTATAATGCAGTTTGATTTAATGTGTAACCCTGATTTGCTACTAAATCAAACATCAGTTTAATGATTGATGCTTCTTCTTCATTGATGCTAAAATAATCTGCTTTCTGTTCATTGTTAATATATCCAAATGGCATTGTATGACCAATATAACCACCTGCTAGCAACTTCTTTTCTTTGCCTGTCTTGAACCTTACTTTGCTTTGTTCTCTCTCTTTTGCGTTTCTATCAGCTTCAATTACCAGTGTGATTACATCAACCAACGTTAACTTTTTATCAGCGGTGTATGTCTGTGAAGAACCCAAAATAAATAAATCTAAACCAGTTGATTGAATGGCTTTAACAATTGAATATAAGTCCATAAAATCATCTTCTGATTTTCTTGTTAGCCTTGAAGCTTCTGAAACAATGATGATATCAGCATCAGATTTGCTTAACTGCATCAATTCATTTAAGCCAGTTCTTTCATCAGCAACACCTGAAACAATCTCACTAATGGTTTTATCTTCAATTAGTTGATAGCAATTTTCAGTACAGTATTTCTGAATCTGCTGTATCTGCCTTACACCTTCATCCTGTTTGGAAGTTGACACCCTCGAAAACGCTATAGCTCTCATAATCCCTGTGTTTTAATTTATTCACCAAATATAGGGTTTATTTCAATAGGTAATAAGTATTCATTCGCTGTTAGAATAAAACTTGCTTTCTGACTATAAAAAACCATGATTTCTTCTACAGGAATGCTTTTAATTTTATCACCTACCTTCACCATAAACCTTGATTTGTAAGATTTTGCTGAGGCCTGATTTGATACAGAAAGTATCTTTTCTAGCACCAAACCCGGTGAAAAGTGCCTGGCTTTTTCGATAGCCTGAGTAAGTCGTTCTTCTTCAATGGGTTTAAGCAGATAATCAATTCCATTGGTTTTAAAGGCTTCGATTGCATAATGATCATATGCTGTGGTAAATATGATCGGGCACCGAACATCTACCTGGTTATAAATTTCAAAACTTAATCCGTCTGCCAGCTGAATATCTGAAAAAATCAGGTCGGGTTCCGGATTGTTTCTTAAGTATTTAACCCCGTCCCGAATCGATTCAAGTTTGGCAACCACCATCATATGAGGGGCCACCTTTGCCAGCAACCTTTCCAGAAGGCTTGCAGCACGGTTTTCATCTTCAAGGATAATTACCTTCATTTTTCCTGCGATTTAAGGATGGGAACACGCACCAGAAAATTTTCTTCCGAAGGGATGATTTCGATGGACCGGTCGGAAAAGAAAGCAAATTGCTGAATGATGTTTTTTAATCCTGTTTTTTTAGAATCTTCACCTACATTTTTTAGCTGCAAATTATTCTCAACTTCAAGGTAATCTTTGTTTTTACGGATTGAAATCCGTAAAGGAAACGCTTCAGAAACCTCGTTGTGCTTCACTGCATTTTCAATCAATAGTTGCAATGTCATCGGAACAATAAAGTCATCAGAATTTGCAGACACATCGTTTTCAATGATCAGTTTATCTTCAAACCTCATTTTTAATAAAAAGGTAAAGGAACGGATAAATTCAAGTTCATCTTTAAGTGGGACCAATTCTTTGTCGCGACTATCGAGTACATAACGAAATAAATCGCTCATCTGCTGAATAAACTTTACGGCCATTGCCTGATCGACGTACACCAGATCGCTCAAAACATTCAGACTGTTGAACAGAAAATGGGGATTGATCTGATTCCGGAGCGATTCATATTTGTAAGCCATCATTTCAACTTTTAGCTTTTCGGCTTGAATAAAGGAATTTTTCCAGGCATGAAAAAATCCGATAGCCGTAAATATCAATGAAATAATGAATGAAATCAGAAGCGTGTAAGGGACAGACTTTATGATTGATTCCCAGGCCTTCGCTGGTAAAATATTATTCCAAATATAGTAGTTGAAAAACTGAACTATGATAAAGGCACTTATTGAGTACCCCAGAAAAACGAATATTTGGATGATTGTCTTTTTTATAGGAGTTTCTATCCAAGATATCCGTCGGTCAAGATATGCATGTATAAATTGTATGCCTGTCCACTGGGTAAAACTGATGCTGAATGCCCAGCAGAACCCGATTAGCAAACTATGCCAATCCTTTAGACCTCCTTTCATAAAAAAAAGTAACAGAAATATACTCAATGCCGCATTGGCAAGAATGAATTTAATAATGGCGACAGGATTGTTCCTGACTTTTGTAAAGTACATTTTACGTTCAATTTTGGGGTTGTAAGTTTTGTAAAAATAGGGATAAATCCGGGTTGCGAAAGAAACTACTTTCGAATCGGATTTATCTCTATTTGAGTTTTGACTTCATTAATTTTTTTATTTTAACCTTTGACCTTTAACCTTTAGCCTTGTATTACTGACATCCTTTTACGATTACCTCTACCTGATCTTTTCCCCAGGCCGGATGAATGGGCGATTTTGGTTTGAAATTGTCCCATTCGGCAAGTAATGTTTTGGCTTGCGGACAAAATGATTTAGGATCTAATCCCATATAAGGTGCAGAACCTATATCTCCCTGTAATTTCATCATTTTAGCACGTGGGTTTGAAGGATCTAAAGCTAATGCTTTACTGACAGCCTGGCCGGAAAGTCCACTGTATTCCTGACCACGTTCCATTGGATTAACGACCAAACGTCCTGTTAAATAGAAAGCTTTCAATGCATACACTTCCGCTTCTGCAGGTGCCATTTCAATCAGTTTACTAAGTGATTTTTCTGCAACATCGAGGTAGCTGTCTTTCTTGGCAGCATCGGACGGCTCGATGAAACTCATAATAATATAACAATACGACTGGTAATAAAGCGGCAACCATTCTGTTTTTTCGACATTGGCTATCATTTCGAATTTGTTGCCCAAAGCCTGAAAGTCGGCTACATTTTTACAAGTTGAAAACTGGCCAAGTGTTTCGCCCATGGTTTGAATAAACTCTGATTTCTGTGCCATTGAGGCAAAACTAACAAACAATACTGCAAGTGATAAGATGATTTTTTTCATGATAAAATGTTTAATGTTTATTTCTAAAATTACTACTTGATAAATATATTTACAACTCACTTCTTATAATTCTTAACTCCTAATTCTATTCAATCTTATCCAGCTGATTGGCATCGCCCTTTCGGGTCAGCGTGATAAAACAGGCAACAACGTAAAACCGGTTCGAACTGGGTTCAATGGCAGCACTGGGATAGTTTCCACCGGCATCGGTGGTATTTGCATATCTGCGGCCAAATTCATTTTTGAAGCCTAAAACATTGGTCACAGCACCGTAAATGATGATGTTTTTCCGGTAGAGGAAACTCCAGCTTAGATCGAGACTTCGATAGGGTAACATCCGCTCTCCATTAAAAACGGGTGAATTTGGGTCGTTGTAAACTCGTGGTGAAGAGTATTTGAAATTGACACCTGCCAACGATCGTAAACCGCTCAGCCAATGTTTGTAAACCACCGAAAGATTGTGTTTGCTTGCGAAGGTTGGTACCGCTTTTTCCGGAAAATCGCGGTAATCGCGTTTGGTGTCGAGATAAGAATACGAAATCCAGTAGTCGCCGTTTTTGATTGTTTTGTTGTCTCTCCAGAACAGGTCCAGCCCTTTGGCATAACCACTTCCAAGGTTTGTATAGCTTGTTGGCAAATAAAACGCACCTCCATTCGTCTTTACCAAATCCTTATAATCTTTGTAATATAACTCAACCCGAAGCGTTCGTTTATTGATCGACGACTGGTAACTAAACGTGTAATGATCGGCACGTTCCGGATTCAATTTATTGGTATATAGCAGGTAATCGTCGACCGGATTTTGATAGAACCAACCGTATGCAAGCGAAAATTGGCTGTTGTCGGTCACTTTGTAAGTTGTCGAAAGTCGCGGTGAGAATTTAACACTTTTCAGATAATCAGAATATTCTATGCGCGCTCCAATGCGGGTTACAAATTTTGATGACGCGTACAGCTGCGCCTCCGTGAATGCTGCAAGTATTTGATTCGTAAAGCTATTGTCATGCATTTCGGATGGCATCCTGACGTTTTGTGAAAATGTTTTGGCAAAGAATTCACCTCCAAATTTAAGACTGAATTTTTCGGTGAAGGGATAAGTAAAGGCATTCTTGAGGTGCGTACCAACTATTTTTTTCCCAATTGTGGTTTGGTCGAAACGGATATCATCGTGGTTGTTCGTAAACGATGTTGCCGAATTCATTGCCCATTTCTCGCCCAGGTGGCCATTCCACGAGGCATTCATAAAATAATTGTCATTCGCGAGTCGATAATCAAACGGATTTCCACCCGGTTCGAGGTTTTCCTGATTGATCGTAAAGGCGTCTTTGTTAAAACTCGAATAAAACTTGAACATGCCCGTTTTGCCTGTTTTTTGCCTGACGCTTATTGCACCCTTTGCCGATTCAGGAGCATGAATCCAGTTGTAATTCTGAGCTGCTAAACTCATATAGGGTGAAAGATTGTTGTATGTTATTGATCCTGTTGCAGTACCGTTTTTCCATAATTTAGTTCCCGAAACTTCAGCACCTATTGACAAAAAAGAGAGATCAAGCTGATCTTCAGCAGGCATATCGTTGGTATTAAGCAGTAATACTGACGAAAGAGCCTGGCCATATTCTGCGGAATAACCACCCGTACTGAAAATCGTTCCCTTAAACATAAACGGATTGAACCTGCCACGCGTCGACAGATTGGGCGCCGATGAATTATAAGGGACATAAACGAGTGAACCATCGATATAGGTTTGTGATTCTTCGCTATCACCACCTTTTACAAATAACCGGCCCGATTCTCCATTGGTGGTAGTGCCGGGAAGCGATTGCAAAGCGCCGAATACATCACCCTTTGCACCTGCGGTGGTCACCATATCGAGCGGTGTGATGGTGACGGCCTGCTTCTTATCGCTTGCTTCGAATGTTCCTGCCGTAATGGTCACTGCATTGAGTTGGTTAAAAGCTTCTTTCAATTGAATATTCAACCGGATTGTATCGCCTTTCAAATCCAATTTTTGTGTGAACGGTTCATAACCCATAAACACAACATGCAAATCAAAGGGACCAGTCTTTTTCGTTTTTAGTATAAATTGACCGTTTTCGTTTCCAGAGGTACCATCATAGGTACCTTGTAAATAAATATTGGCACCGGGTAATGATTCCCCTTGTTCCTGCGCTACTTTCCCGGTAATAACGGTTTGTGAAAAAGCATTTAAAGAGAGGATGCTAAAGAAAATATAGAAGATTGATCGTTCCATTATTCTGACGTTACATGTTTAACGACACAAAAGTGAAACAAAGCCATTATGACTCAAAAAAACAGTTGGTGAACTGTGGAATTTATACGATGAAATGTAGAAAAGGATCGTGTTTTCAATAGTCAGGAATTACATTTTTCATAAATGAGATTTTAAAGAAAATTAAACCTTCCTTTTTTCTCTTCAGATAAATATATTTGTATTTTTAGAAAAAAATTAATCTTAATAAAATTGGCCATGAGTAGAATTGCTGAAAGAATGATTGACGATGAAGTTAGTGATCCTATGGATTTTATGGATCAACCTGTAAGAAAATCGAATCGGAAATCATCCGTTATGGATAATTACGATGATGAAGATGACGAGGATGATGACGAGATTGATGATGAAGACGAGGATGACGAAGAATTCGAAGAGGAAGATGATGATGAATAATCGCTAAGATTTCATCGGAATTTGCTATTTGATGACCGGTTGAATGTTCAATTTTTGAACAGTCAGCCGGTCATTTATATTGGAAAAAGGTTGGAATCCTTCTTTTAAAGAAAATCAAAAAGGAATTGTATTTAATGTTGTAAAAGTTGCCTCGCTGCTGTAAGCAATGCCGGCTGAGGTATAGGCGAAAGCCCAGATCTTATACGTAATACCAGGCTTTAATCCCCCGATGGAATTTGTAAAAGAACCTGTTCCGATATTATCGTTGGTTGTACTGTCGGTTAAATTGGGAATAGGATCTGTAGAACACCAGTGAACACCCTTCAATACTACTTTGGAACCTCCATCGAAAGTCACTTCTGCACTGTAGGTGGCTGTGGTATCTGTAATACTTGTTATTTCTGGAATTGTGACTGTTGCAAGTACTTTATTGGCCTCTTTTGTGCAATTCAGCAGTAACCCGGAAAGGAATACCGCATAAATGACGGATTTAAACTTCATAGATTCGATTTTAGATTAAGTTGATGCAAACCTACTAAACAGAATCATCATTACCTAAATAAAAATCGAATTAGTTTTGGGTTCATTTGTTTCGCTTCCACCGTATGAATGAAATCTTATTCAGGCAATTCTTTTAATAATTTCAATAAAACGGGAATGTCGGTCACGTTATATTTTGCAAACGAAGGACTTAAACCGACGCGGATTGTATAAGCAGTATCGGGTAATGCATTGAAAAGAAATTCATCTGTCTTATCATCGCCGGCAGCAAATACAAAGCTGAATTTTTGATCCATCATTAAGGTATTGGCGGCTTGTCCTTTGTCGTATTTCCCACTTTTGACCTCCAGAACTTTATGTCCTTCAAGAATTTCTAAATCTGTTTTATATCGAATGATTTCAGCCAGATCGTCCCTTAGCTCATGCAGGCGCAATTGTGCAAATTCGGAATCGGCATTGCGGTAATGCCAGGCAATACTCCCTGTTTTTTCTTCAATAAAAGTACCATGACAGCGGCTAACATATTCATTCATGATGGGTATCACAACCTCTTTCCACTGCTCATCAGTATTCATGGTCGCTTCCCATTCGCCGTCACCCTTTTTAATATAATAACCATGCTCGGCAACCAAACTGACATTTATTTCTTCAAATTGTTTTTCAAGAAATTTCTTATCCCTGCCACTGATGATCACCACCTGGTTTTTGGGATCGTCGGATAACTTACGAACGTTCTCTAATGTATCTTTTTCAACGATTGCCAGTTCGGGATACTTTGCAAAAGGAACCAATGTCCCATCATAATCGAGGAAAAGAATCCTTCGGTTAGCTTTTCGGTAATCTGAAACGATTTGTGATGATATCTTCTGATTCACAAACCTTACACTCCTCAATTTTTGTTCTTTTTTTGTCTCGTAGGTCTGATTGAAGAAATCGAAAGCCCAGGTAAAAACATTGTAATTCGAAATCCTGTTTTTCATCCTTTCGAGACGTGTGTGTTTTTCCTCTGTATCCATCTCAAGGGCATTGAAAATCGCCTCCGACATCTCGATATTATCAACAGGATTGATAATAATAGCTTCGTTTAATTCAGCAGCAGCACCGGCCATTTCGCTCAATATTAATACACCTTCATTTTCAACCTGGCAAGCAATATATTCTTTCGCTACAAGGTTCATTCCATCGCGTAAAGGTGTAATAAGTCCGACTTCACTTACATTATAAAGGGCAATCAGCTCTTTAAATGAAAGCGATTTGTACTGATAAATAATAGGTCTCCATGCAATTGAGCTATATTTCCCATTAATCCTTCCGACTGTCGATTCGAGCTCCTTTTTCATTTCCTTATATTTCCCAATACTATCGCGCGAAGGGACAACAACCATATTGAAAACTACTTTCGATCGCCATTCAGGATACATCTCAAGGAAAGTCTCATATCCTTTCAGCTTTAATAAGAGACCTTTAGAATAATCGAGTCTATCAACTGAGAAAATAAGCTTTTGTTCCAAAAGATGACCCTTTAATTTTCCCCTTTCTGCTATTACAGGTTTTTTCAGACAAGCATCATGAAATTTATCATAGTCAATCCCAATCGGAAATGCGTCGGCTTTTACAAGTTTATTCGGTGTATATATGATATTTTGCGGACAATCATATCCCGTAGTGCGTTTTACCGATTTAATGAAGTTTTGAGTATAGTCATGGGTATGAAAACCTACAAGATCGGCTCCGAGCAACCCTTTAATAATAGATTCGCGCCAATGTCGTGGCAATAACCTGAATATTTCGAACGATGGAAATGGGATATGCAGGAAGAAGCCAATTGTCGCATCAGGCATTCTTTGCCGGATCATTTCGGGAAGCATCATTAACTGGTAATCGTGAATCCAAATAAAGTCTCCGGGTTTGATCGTCTTTATCAATTCTTCACAAAATCTTAGATTTGCTTCTTCATAAGCCTTAAAATAGTCGGTTTTAAAGACGGCGTAGGTAGAGAAATAGTGAAACAGTGGCCAAATAAGGTTATTACAAAACCCTCCGTAATATAAATTGTTGACTTCCTCCGGGATTGCAACAGGCAGGATCTCAAAGTTTTCATTTTCTAAACTATCGGATGTTACATCCTCAGGCAATTCATCAGCAATACCTGCCCATACAATTTTACTGTTTTTTAAATCAGCATTACTTTTTTTGAAGTTCTCGGACAAGGCAAGAATAGCTGAAACAAGACCTCCGGAATTTTGAATTGCTTTGTAGCCTTTCTTTGCCTTACTTAATTTAAAGGGCAAGCGATAGGCTGCAATAACCAATCTTTTGAACTGTGTTTCATTAACCATACTTTAACGTTTTGTACCTTGCTTTTGCTTAATTTAACAACAAAAGTAATGTGGGTGATTCACAAATATAGCCAAAAATCCTTTAGATTTAAACCAAATTGGAAATTATGCTTATGGATAAACCATTCAGTATTGAAATAATATATTTGATTGTAACGATAATCCCGGTCTTGGGACTGCTTGTTATGGTATACTTTATTTACAAATATTTGTTTCTTTTTTTCAGGAAAAAAGTATTTCATACGCCCGGATGACCAAATGATTTTATCGTCAATTTGTTTAAAATTCCTGTTTTATGGTTTCTTTTATTGGATGCTTCTAAAGAATTTTTTGATTGATTGCATAGTTATCATCAATATCAATGCCGAACTTCTCCAATTGCTAATTACACCTTATTTCAAATTGTTCATATTTAGTTAAGCGGTATTGATAAATAAATCTTTATGAATTGTTTTTTATTCTTCCATTCCGATTATCGCTGAAGTTATATGAGACTCTCCGGGAACCAGTTTGATCACATCATCGAACGCGTTGACTGCTTCAACACAAACAAAATGAAGGTATGCATCATCAGGCATATCATTAATGGTTGCGCAGGTATCTTTTCCTGGATTCCAAACAGTCGTAATCTTGCTTCCTGCTTTTTCGATCCGTATTTTCCTTTTAAAAAGGGAGTCTTCAATCGTACAAGCAGCGGTTGTGTTGTGATAATGGCGCGTTTCAGCCTTCAGTATTTCGATTTTGGGTGTTTTCTGTACAAATTCACCAGGTTCGAGCTGGCTGTGATAACTTGCACCAAGCAAACCGGTAATCGTTGTATTTTCGATGGAAGAAAGGTTGTAATATGAATGCAATGCACATGTATATTCCAACGATTCAGCTGATTGATTGGTCACCTTCAGGCTTACGACCAGCGTTTGTCCGATAATAACCGTGAGTTCAGCGCAAAAATCATGTGGCCAGTAAGCTTTTGTTTCTTTTGATGAACAAAGTTGCAATCTTACGAGTGTTTCAACGGAAGGTTTGGAGGCTGTTTCAACAAGATCCCAGTACATCAGGCGGCCAAATCCGTGTTGCGGTTTTGCTAAATCGGTTTTATGCGGTCCAAACCATGGGAAACATACAGGAATACCTCCACGGATGGGTTGCCCTAACTGAAAATTGCTTTCCGGGCTCATCCATAAAATATCTTCCGAATTGCGTGGTCTGAAACTCATAATGTGAGCGCCATACAAGCTAATTCTGGCGTCAGCATATTTGTTTGCGATGCTTAAATAAACCAGATCGTTCTCCATTTTGGCAAATTTAACTTTGCCTTCAAGGCCAAATGTATCATTCAGTTTTTCAATATCAACCATGGTATCTCAACTTATATTTTATGAACTCGATTTTTTATGAACAGGCAAATTTCCATGTCTCGTTCCAGACTAAATATTCAGAAATCAGCCGATAATTAGCGCAAGTTAGCAATCATTTTAATTTTCATGCCGATTAAACAGCAAATAGCCAAAGCTGGCTTGTACATATAACCTTGGATCGCTGCTGCTATAATAATTCAATAACAGACTTGCCGGTCCGAAAGGGGTGTGGATCACGATACCTCCGCTTCCGATAA
>Ga0209724_1000996_pt1 | contig 26654 bp, 21 predicted proteins | sample grotaG_FD_184143 | JGI IMG/M metagenome (GOLD analysis project Ga0209724, IMG submission 184143) | Glacier valley bacterial and archeal communities from Borup Fiord, Nunavut, Canada, to study Microbial Dark Matter (Phase II) -... | ecosystem: Environmental > Aquatic > Freshwater > Ice > Glacier ...
GGAATTTAATTCAGCGGCAAACCTTGTAGAATACCTTATTGCTCCTGCTCGGATATCAGAGAAAATTGAAAACGAAGCACGAGAGCTTGCCATTACTATCATTGAAGAGTTAAAAATGGTGGGACTGCTTGCTGTAGAGTTATTTCTGACAGCAGAAGGAATACTGATTGTAAACGAACTTGCTCCCAGACCTCATAATAGCGGACATCATACGATTGAGGCAAATTACGTTTCTCAATATGAGCAGCATTTGCGGGCAATCCTAGATTTGCACCTCGGTTCTACAAAGGCACGCTCAAATGCTGTTATGCTCAACGTGCTGGGTGAACCTGGGTTTGATGGACCCGCCCGTTATCAGGGTATAGAGCTCTTAAGCGAAATGGAAGGTGTTTATATCCATTTATATGGAAAAAAAATTACCAGGCCAAACCGAAAAATGGGTCACATAACAATTATTAATTTTGATTTGGACGCTGCTTATGTAACAGCACGTTACATCAAAGAAAATTTCAAAGTCACAACTTAATACCGATAAATCTGAAATTATCATAATTACTTTGTCATTTTCATGTATCAAATTGCTTAATTCATAATTATTCAGCGTAATTGTTTAGGTTTGCAGACCAATCAATCACTGTATGAATGCGTTTCAAGTCGATGGCCATAGTTTGGCTATACCAAAAACAGAATTTACAGCTAATATTCCTTTTACTGTACAAGATCTTTCTGTTCAGGAAATGATCGGAGAATCAATCTCTAATAATGAAGCTATTCTCAGCGATGAACAGGCTTTGGTTGTTGACACAGGTGAATTCACCGGAAGATCTCCAAAAGACCGGTTCATCGTTCGTGATGAAGTGACTGAAATGGATGTAAACTGGAATGATATAAACCAGCCGATCAACACGGAACATTTTGACCAGCTATTTGAGAAAATGAAATTACGCATGCTTGATATGCGTATCTACCGACGTCATGCCAGCGTATGTGCAAACCCGGCATATAAGCTAAACCTTGATATTTATACTGAGCATGCATTTCTAGACCTTTTCGTTCATAATCTTTTTCTTCCACCATCCAACTTTGCCCCTGTTTCGGCTACAACAAGATGGACAATCATTGCCTTGCCTTCATTTATGGCAAACCCTGCTGATGATGGTACCAGACAGGGGAATTTTTCTATCCTGAATTTTTCGCGTAAAATAATCCTCATCGGTGGCACCGCCTATACTGGTGAAATTAAGAAAGCCGTTTTTTCGGTCTTAAATTTTTTATTGCCTGCAAAAAATGTATTGCCTATGCACTGTGCCATCAATCAAGGTGAAGATGGTAAATCAGCTTTATTTTTTGGGCTTTCGGGTACAGGTAAAACCAGCCTTTCAGCAGATGCTTCAAGAAAATTAATAGGGGATGATGAGCATGGTTGGGGGCCAGGCGCTCTTTTTAATATCGAAGGCGGGTGTTATGCTAAATGTATTGGTCTTGAGCGCGAAAAAGAACCTCAGATTTTTAAAGCAATCAAATATGGAACTTTGGTTGAAAATACGCGGTTCCTGCCTGATTCAAAACGCATTGATTTTTTTAATGCCTCTAAAACAGAAAATACCAGGGCTGCATATCCGCTTAGTTTTATTGATAATGCACTTATCCCCTCAATAACGGGTGATCCGTCAACCATTTTTTTTCTAACCGCAGATGCCTTTGGTGTATTGCCACCTATCTCAAGGCTTAGCAATGAGCAGGCTGTCTATTATTTTCTTTCTGGATATACGGCCAAGGTTGCAGGTACAGAAACTGGAGTTCAAAGCCCGGAAGCAACTTTTTCTGCTTGTTTTGGAAAAGCTTTTTTAACCAGGCACCCTGGGGTATATGCAAAGATGCTTGAGAAAAAGCTGAAATTGGTTAAACCAGAAGTCTGGCTGATTAATACAGGTTGGTCTGGAGGTGCATTTGGAATAGGTAATCGCATTCCTATAAAGGAAACCAGGGCCATGATCACGGCGGTTTTATCAGGTAAACTTGAAAATGTAACATTCACGCTCTCTAAGGGCTTTAATCTTTCTGTACCGGATTCAGTTCCAGGAGTAAATAGTGACTATTTAAATCCCCGTCAAACTTGGGTCGATGTAAATGCATATGATAAGCAGCTGGAGATGCTCATCGGGCTTTTCCAGGATAATTTCTCTGTTTACCAGGCTTTTGTCGGGCCCGAAGTACTTAATGCAGGTCCTTCAATGTAACTCTATGGAAAAGGTAATTACACTAGGTCAGTTTATCATAGAAAATCAGAGTCATTTTCCGTATGCCAAGGGCGAATTGTCCAGACTGCTTAGGGATCTTGGAATAGCTTCAAAAATTGTTAACAGAGCCGTGAATAAAGCTGGGCTGGTTGATGTACTGGGAGAAACAGGAACCATAAATGTTCAGCAAGAATGCGTTAAAAAACTCGATGTTTTTGCAAATGAGCAGTTCATTGCTGCTTTGAAAAGCGGTGGTGAATGCTGTATGATCGTATCGGAAGAAAATGAGGATATGATTCCTGTTTATTCTGATATATCACTCAATGCAAAATATATCGTTGCCATAGACCCGCTTGATGGTTCTTCAAATATTGATGTCAATGTTGCCGTTGGTACCATCTTCAGTATCTACAGAAGGCTTTCAGGCCCTGGAAGTCCAGAAATTGAAGATGTGTTGCAACATGGCTTAAAGCAGGTTGCTGCAGGGTATGTCATCTATGGATCTTCGACTATGCTGGTTTATACGACTGGTCATGGGGTGAATGGGTTTACACTTGATCCGTCAATTGGTGAATTCTGCCTTTCACATCCCGATTTGAAAACTCCTTCTACGGGTACTATTTATTCAATTAATGAAGGTAATTACAATCATTTTTCTACAGGTATAAAAAAATTCCTACACTATTGCCGTCAGGATGATGCCTCAACTAACAGACCTTACAGCTCAAGGTATATAGGATCACTGGTAGCTGATTTTCATCGGAATCTGATTAAGGGCGGTATTTTTATTTATCCCTCAACAGCAGCTTTTAAAACGGGTAAACTGAGACTTATTTATGAATGTAACCCAATTGCCTTTATTGCAGAACAGGCTGGAGGTGTGGCTACAGATGGAATAAATAGAATTCTTGAAATGCAGCCCACAAGCCTTCATCAGCGATGTCCTTTATTCACAGGCTCTAAAAATATGGTTGAGCGTGCCATGCATTGTCTGGCTGAAGAGCACCGGCATGAACTGATGTGGTACGGTTAATTTATGAGTTTGTAGACCTTTATACATAAATCGTATCAATAGTACCAGCACGAACTGGTATGGTAAAATTCGGGGTTTGAAGGCAGCCTGCCATTAATCGTATCAATAACCTTTTTTATTTATTTTAGCGGTCAATCTAAAATAAACTATGGATCATCCTATTGTCGGTATTATTATGGGTAGTGAATCAGATCTACCGGTTATGGCACCTGCTGCTGCGTTTTTGAAAGACCTGAGCATTCCATATGAAATAACAGTTGTTTCAGCTCACAGAACCCCTGACCGCATGTTTGAATATGCCAAAACGGCTTCAGCCAGAGGTTTAAAAGTCATCATTGCCGGAGCTGGTGGTGCAGCCCATCTGCCAGGTATGATTGCCTCATTATGTGTTTTGCCAGTCATTGGCGTACCTGTCAAATCATCAAATTCAATTGATGGCTGGGATTCTGTTCTTTCAATTTTACAAATGCCTAACGGGATACCTGTTGCAACAGTAGCGTTGAATGCTTCTCAGAATGCCGGGATTCTGGCAGCTCAAATACTGGCTGTATCAGATGAGCTTATCACAGAAAGACTTATCAGCCATAAAGCAGCTCTTGCCGATAAAGTAATGGCCTCAGTTGAAAAATTAAAGACAGCATAATGATACAATAAATGGAGACTAAACCATTGGATATCAGTAGTTAATTTTCTAGTTTTAGGCAAATCTAAATGCATAGTGTATGAAAAAGCTACTGGTATTTTTTATGTCAATTGCTTGTTTTGATCTTTCACAATTGGCAATTGGGCAAACGCTAACCCCAACACAGCTTGCAGTCATAAAATGCGACTCAGCAACAAAACTCGCCGACAAGGGTAATATCGATCAATCAATCCGTTTGCTCAAAGAAGCTGTTCAACTCGACCCTTCTTCTGTAAGATACCCAAGTGAGCTAGCCTATTCATACTACCTGAGAAAAGATTTTCCTGCTGCTATCTCTTTGTTAGACCAGCTGGCGAGCAGATCTGATGCTGATGAAAAACTTTTTGTTTTTCTGGGTAGTCTCTATACCCAGCGTTCTGAGCCCCAAAAAGCCCTGGAGACTTATAGAATTGGTGTGCAACGGTTTCCACAGTCAGCTGTTTTATATGCTTCCCTGGCATCAGGCCTTATGAAATCAAGGTCTTATTATTCTGCTCTTGAAAATGCTGAAAATGGAATTCAGGCAGATCCATCCTATGCTGATAATTACTATCTGGCGTCGCAGATTTATTGTCATTCTACTGAAAAAGTATGGGGTATGTTATACGGAGAAATCTATCTATGCCTTGATCAGATGAGAGACTCAGCAAAAAGTCATCAGCTCAGTCAGTTACTTTATGCAACCTTTCAAGGCGCTGTACATATTAATGAAGGTGAAAATATCTTTGTCAATTTCAGTGATATTGCCATAGGAAATGGGGCTGAAAATGATGTAGCTAAATTACCTTTTCAGGTAGGGGTTTATGAGAACCTGATGCTTAATGCAGCTCAAGATGAATCTGTTCTTGATCTGTATACTATTAACCTTATTCGTACCCGGTTTCTGAAATCTTATTTTGAAAAGGAAATTAACGCCAGATACCCAAATGTACTTCTTGAATACCAGGCAGAAATTGCAAATGCAGGTTTTCTTGATGTGTATAATACCTGGCTTTTTCAAGCAGGCAGTGCCAGAGAATATGCAGAATGGCTGGCAAAAAATGGATCGCAGTATGCTGTTTTTCAAGCATGGTTAAAAGCGAATCCAATTACCCTTAACCGATCTCATTTTTTTAACAGCAGCCAATATTCCTGGAAAGAAAAACCCCAGTCAATTAAAATAGAACGCAAAATTACGGGGTTACAGGATTAATCTAATTTTATGAAAAAGATATTTTTGCTATCAACTAATCCGTATTATATTTTTTGTGCCATCGTTTTTTCAGGGTATAGTGGATATTCCATTGGCCAGTGGATCATTACCAACCTGTTTTAATTTTAGCCAGTCGGGAACTGCCAAGAATCTGTTGAAAACTCTTATACTTGCTTCTATACATGTATTCATAGCTTGAAAATCGTACCCTCTCAGATTAGAACAGTTAATGTTATCCGTTACGTGACAGCCCTTCGGGAAGGTGGTTCATTGCCAGCTATTGCCGAAGCTGATGATGGGTTTTTATATGTCCTGAAATTTAGGGGGGCAGGGCAGGGGGTCAAGGCCCTCATTTCAGAAATTATTGGTCGTGAGTTGTCAGCAAGTCTGGGTTTAAGAGTTCCAGAGCTGGTTTTTGCCAACCTTGATAGTGCCTTTGGCAGGTCTGAAGCAGATGAAGAAATTCAGGACTTACTCAAAGTCAGCACGGGTTTAAATCTTGCCCTTCATTATTTATCGGGTTCTATAACTTTTGATGCAGTTGTCAGGAAAATTGAACCCCAGGAAGCTTCTCGCATCGTCTGGCTAGATTCTTTGATACTTAATGTTGATCGAACTGCGCAAAATACTAATTTACTAAGCTGGCATAAAGACCTCTGGTTAATAGATCATGGGGCTGCGCTCTATTTTCACCATTCCTGGTATAACTGGTTACAAAAAGCAAGTCAGCCTTTTGCAAGTATCAAAGATCATGTTCTACTTGCCCAGGCAACAGAGCTTGAAAAAGCTGATCTTGACTGCAAACTGATCTTGCAACCAGATTTAATCAGATCAATCGTAGATTTGATTCCTTCAGAATGGCTGTCCGAAAACTCTCCTTTTGAGTCAGTTGCGGCACATCGTGAGGCTTATGTAAGCTTTTTACTTACCCGACTGAACTATTCATCACATTTTACCCTGGAAGCAGATCATGCAAGAGAATCACTTATTTGAATATGCGGTGATTCGCATCGTGCCACAAGTTGAGCGCGAAGAATTTCTCAATACCGGGGTTATACTTTACTGTGCCGGGCAAAATTTTTTGAAGGCAATTATAGTACTTGATACGAACAGGATACAGGTATTCTGCCCTAAACTTGATATTGCTGAACTTGCAGAATATACAAACGCCTTTGTAGCTATTTGTCAGGGTGGCAATAAGGGTGGGGCAATTGGTAATTTAATTTTGCCTGAACGCTTTCGCTGGCTTACAGCCAGAAGAAGTACCGTATTACAGACTTCTATGGTACACCCTGGTTTTTGTGCTGATCCAGACAAGATGTTACGCAAGCTTTTCTCAGAACTGGTTAGCTGTGAAACACTGTTGGTAGTAAAAAATGATCGTTAGGGCCTAAAACCATTTTCCTATAATTATAGTTACAATTATAAATACCTATTAAATTATATGGCTTTAATGAATCGTGCGGTGGTTATTGGAAGTGGCTTTGCAGGTTTATCTGCAGCCTGCTTTCTAGCTAAAGGTGGAGCTAAGGTAACAGTACTAGAAAAACATTCAATACCCGGAGGTCGGGCAAGACAATTTTCTCAGGACGGTTTTACCTTTGATATGGGACCCAGCTGGTACTGGATGCCAGATGCTTTTGAACGGTTTTTTGAGAAATTTGGCAAAACCCCGGCTGACTATTATGCCCTGAAAAGGCTTGACCCCTCATATACCGTATTCTATGATAAATCAGCAATAGATATTCCTGCTGACTATAAGAAATTACAAGAACTTTTTGAATCGATTGAATCTGGAAGCAGCATAAAACTAGATCGCTTTCTTGAAGGGGCTGCTTATAAATATAAAGTAGGCATGCAAAAACTGGTTTATAAACCAGGTTTGTCTGTCTGGGAATTCATGGATGCCGAGGTTTTTAAGGGTCTTTTTAAACTCGACCTCTTTTCTTCTATGAAGACTCATATCGGTAATTATTTCAAGGATGAAAGGTTACGTCAGTTACTTGAGTTTCCTGTTCTTTTTTTAGGTGCATTACCCGAAAAAACACCTGCCTTGTATAGCTTGATGAATTACGCCGATATTTGTTTGGGAACCTGGTATCCTGATGGAGGCATGTATAAAATAGTTGATGGCATGTACCAGCTTGCCATCTCTCTTGGTGTAGAATTTCAGTTTAATACAGAGGCGCTGCATATTGCCGTAAATAATAAAAAAGCTGTTGCTGTACAAACTGAATCTCAAAGCTTCCCGGCTGATGTGGTTGTCGGCGCTGCTGATTACCATTATGTTGAGACAGCGTTGTTGTCACCAGAGTACCAGTCTTATTCGGCTTCTTATTGGGACAGCCGTGATCTGGCTCCTTCAAGTCTGATCTTTTACCTGGGCCTTAATAAGAAACTGACCAATATCCAGCACCATTCATTGTTTTTTGATGTGTCTTTTGATACCCATGCAAAAGCCATTTATGGAAATCCTCAATGGCCCGAGAATCCACTTTTTTATGTAAGCTGCACTTCCCTGACTGATTCAAGTGTTGCACCCCAGGGGTGTGAAAATTTATTTATCCTGATTCCGCTGGCTACAAATTTAGCCGACGATACGCCTGAAAGAAGGGCAGATTATCTTGATCTCGTTATTGAAAGAATGGAATTAAGGCTTGACCAAAAAATCAAAAATTCAATTATCTTTCAAAAAAGCTTTGCTGGTACTGAATTTAAGTCAGAATATCATGCCTTTAAAGGCAATGCGTATGGCTTGTCAAATACGCTGATGCAAACAGCCAACTTAAAACCAAGTATTAAAAGCAGTAAAATCACCAATCTTTATTATGCTGGTCAGTTAACATTACCTGGTCCTGGGGTGCCCCCGGCATTAGTTTCAGGAGAATTAGTTGCTACACAAATCTTTAAAGAACAGTTTAGTTAATGAAACACTATGATTATATCATTGCTGGGGCTGGTTGTGCCGGATTAAGCTTTGCTATACATCTCATCAATAGTGCAAAATTTTCGCATAGTCAGATTTTAATCATTGACAGACATGCAGGAAGAAAGAATGATCGTACATGGTGTTTTTGGGAAACAAAATCTGGCCCCTTTGATTCAATAGTCTCAAAGAAATGGAAAACGCTTAACTTTTATAGCCCTGGTTATAATGCAGCTCTTGATATTGCTCCTTATACCTATAAACTGATCAGATCTATAGATTATTATAATTATGCTGATTCAATGATAGAAAAACAGTCTAATATTGATTATTTCTATGGTGATATTGGAAAGATCGAAGAAAATCAAGATCGTGCAACTATTTATGCGGGTGATCAGGTCTTTTCAGCAGACTATATTTTCAATAGTCTTATTACTAAAAGTCCTTTAAATAAGGGTGATATCGTTTTGCAGCAACACTTTAAAGGCCTTTTGATTGAATGCCACCTTAATTCTTTTGATGCCGGCAAAGCCACCTTAATGGACTTTACCATACCCCAACCTGGAGAAACGGCCTTTATGTATGTGCTACCTTTATCTGATACGAGGGCTTTAGTTGAGTATACAATTTTCGGTAAGGAAATCTGGCCATCTAATGCGTATGACGCCCAACTAGCAGAATACATTACCAGCAGGCTTAACCTCAAAAGTTATAAGATTCTTGAAACAGAACTGGGATCAATTCCAATGAGTTCTCAGTCTGTCAGTCAGAAATCAGCAAGAATCATACAACTCGGTATAAGTGGTGGTCAGACTAAGGCCAGTACCGGATATACATTCCAGTTTATACAGCAACATTCAGCTGCATTAGTTGCCGCACTTATTCTCACTGGTAATCCTGCCTTACATAGCAAAAAGCGATTGTTAAGATTCCATTTTTATGATAGTGTTCTGTTAAGGGTATTATCAGCCTGGCCTGAAAAAGGGGCTGAAATCTTTCAGTGTATTTTTCAAAAAAATCCTGTAGTTTCAGTTTTGCATTTTCTTGATAATACATCATTGTTTACTGAAGAAGTAAAACTTGCCTTGAGCTTACAGAAGCGACTTTTTATTCCTGCGGCATTTACACAGATAAGAAATATATTTAGGAAATAAAGAATCCGTACTATTCATAAAACATCAGGTGGTTTTTAGGTGTTAACCAACTGCGCGAAATTCATCTACACCCCATTAATGCTACAACCGTATGAATACAATCACACTTTTTAGTCAGGTATCGCAAAAGTGCAGCCGTGTTGTAACAGAATCGTATAGTACGTCTTTTTCATCGGCCATTAATTTACTTCATCCGTCGATGCGTACACCAGTATATGCAATTTATGGTTTTGTACGACTGGCTGACGAAATTGTTGATACGTTTCATGATCACGAAAAGGAACTGCTTCTAAGTGAATTCAAAGAACATACTTTTCAGGCCATTGATAGAAAAATCAGTCTGAATCCGATCTTGCAGGCGTTTCAGCAAACTGTAAATACGTACATGATTTCTGAAGAGTTGATTACTGCATTTTTTAGAAGCATGGAAATGGATCTCGAAAAGACTATTTATAAAACAGCCGACGAATTAAGAGAATATATCTATGGTTCAGCAGAAGTCGTAGGTCTAATGTGTCTGTATGTTTTTTGTAATGGTAATCATGCCCAGTATGAGCAGTTAAAGCATACCGCCCAGGCTTTAGGGGCAGCTTTTCAAAAGGTAAATTTCTTGCGTGATTTAAAAGCTGATATTCAGGGTTTAAACCGTGCGTATTTTCCAGATTTTGATCTGGCAAATTTCAATGCAACAACGAAATCAGTGATCGAGGCTGATATTGCAGCAGATTTTAAAATGGCCAGGGAAGGAATAAGATTATTACCAAGTCAGGCTAAATTTGGTGTCTTTGTTGCGTACAAATATTACCTGTCATTGTTTAATAAAATTAAACGACTCGATTCTACAGTTATTATGGAAAAAAGGGTTAGAATTCCAAACTTTAATAAGGTAATGATAGTTTTAATCGCGAGCGTTGAAAATAAAATGAACGTGTTGATAGATTAATATCAATAATAATGTGCCTTGCAAAGAATGAAAGGCTCAAGAAAAAAAAATAGTATGAGCATTATAATTAATATAGGTATAGTAGCAGGTATTTTTTTCTTAATGGAAGCTATCGCATGGCTGACCCACAAATATGTAATGCATGGTTTCCTATGGAGTCTGCACAAAGACCATCATGAACCTCATCCTGGTTTCTTTGAAAAAAATGATGCTTTCTTTCTCATTTTTGCTGTTCCCAGTTTTTTTTGCATTTTTATTGGAGGGAATACAAACCAATTATGGCTTTTCTCTATCGGTCTGGGTATATTACTCTATGGTTTTGCTTATTTTCTGGTACATGAAGTCTTGATTCATAAACGCTTTAGCTGGTTTGCAAAATCTGAAAATAAATACCTGCGTGTTGTAAGGCTTGCACACAAAATGCATCATAAGCATTTAGGCAAAGATAAAGGGGAGTCTTTTGGTATGTTACTAGTTCATAAAAAGTATTATGATCGTTTTAAAATCAGAGCTTAATATTATTTTAATAATCTGTAAGTTAGTTAGATTATAAACTAAACTTGTAGTATGAATTCTAACCAAAGTCAAATGAAAGCGAAAATATTCATAATATTCTCGCTTTTTGTATTTTTATCATATAGTAGTTTTGCTCAATCGAAAGCTGAGAAATTAGGATGGAAGCTTGGTGTTCAGGCTTGGACTTTTAGAAATTTCAGCTTCTCTGAAGCTCTTGACAAAATAAAACAGCTTGGTCTTCATTATGTAGAAGGTTATCCTGGTCAAAAGATTGGCGCTGGTATTGAAGGAGGTCTTGATTTTAACATGACGCCCGAAAAGATAAAACAGGTGCTTGATCTTCTCCATAAAAAAGGTATTAAAATGGTCTCTTATGGAGTGGTCAATATAAAAAGCCATGAAGAATGGGAACAAATTTTTCTGTTTGCAAAAACCATGGGTCTTGAGAATATTGTTGCCGAGCCTAAGCCAGAAGACCTAGCTTATATTTCATTGCTTTGTGATAAGTATAAAGTGAACATTGCTATCCATAATCATCCACAGCCATCTCACTACTGGCATCCCGACACACTTTTAACAGCATTGAAGCTTGCTACTTTTTCTCGCGTTGGCTCTTGTTCAGATGTTGGGCACTGGCGCAGGTCAGGTCTAAATGCTGTTGAAAGTTTGAAGAAATTACAAGGGCATATAATTGAGGTGCATCTTAAAGATGTTATCGATGCAAAAGACCCTTCAGAAGAAACAATCTGGGGTAAGGGTGGTAACGATATGAAAGCAGTTTTCACTGAACTAAACCGTCAGCATTTTAAAGGTATGATGTCTATTGAGTATGAATCAAACCCAGCTGATAACATGTCTGAAATCAGTCAAAGTATTAACTTTTTTAATACACTTATTGCTGGTTTTTAATAGGGAAACTTGCCTGAAGTTTGAATTCTCATAGAGCCGAACGATAATCAATCGGCTCTATAGTTCTATTATTTTACGTATAAAATATTGGCGAATGATTTTTTATTATCTGTAAATATTCTTCTCAGGTGGAATCCTGTTGTGTCTGCCCAGTTCTGAAAATCTTCTAAAACATATTTTTGCGAAATCTCTGTTGCTATTTGTTCTCCTGCCTTGAAGCTAATAACCTGATCAAGTGATTTTATAATGACATCCTGGTCATATTTGCTAATAATAAAGCTTTTTGCAGTACCTGACACGGGGTCATAAATCGGATAATGATAAAATTTATTCACATCAAAATTTGCTTCAAGTTCAGCATTAATACGAACAAGTAAATTCATATTAAAACGTGCTGTTATACCATGGGCATCGTTATAAGCAGCGAGAATAGTTCTTGGATCTTTTTTTAAATCAGCACCTAATAATAAAAGATCACCTGGGTTTAGGTTAGCATAGATACGACGAAGAAAAATCTCAGCATGCAAAGCATCCATATTGCCAATGTTTGACCCCAGAAATAACACCAGTTTTCTGGTCGTATCGGTTTGACTTAGCTGTGCAAGTGACTTGAAATATTCCCCAACCACAGTTTTTATTTTGAGCGTTGGTAATTCCTGGTGCAAAGAATTAGAAAGGGTTTTCAGAATATTTTCTGATATATCAATTGGTATATATTGGAAATTGGCTTCCTGCTCTGTGAAATGGTGCAATAAAATCTTGGTCTTGTAAGCATCACCTGCACCGAATTCAATCAGTTCAAATTTTGTATTCTTCAGACTCTCAAAAATAGCCTGTTTATTGGCTGTTAAAATTTCATGTTCACTTCTCGTCAGGTAATACTCTGGCATGGCCATGATTTCTCTGAAAATATCATCACCGACTTTATCATAAAAGTACATCGAATGAAGATTTTTCGGGGAACTATTAAGGCCTGATTCAACATCTTCAGCAAAGGGTGTTCTATGTATTGATAGTTCCATGTTTTCTAGCTAACCTTATGCCTGTAAACTGCCAGCGCAGTGGCGGATTAAAAAAATTTCGATACGTTGGTCTGCTATGCGACGCCGGAGTTGCCAAAGAGGCACCTCTGAGAACCATCTGGTTGACCATGAACTTGCCATTGTATTCACCTAAAGCGCCGGCAGCATGTTCAAAACCCGGGTATGGCAGGTAAGCTGAACTTGTCCACTCCCAGCGTGTTCCCCAGTTGAGTTTTGTAGAAGCTATTTCCCATTCTTGTTCAGTAAGCAATCTCATACCAAACCATTCAGCAAATGCAAAAGCTTCATAAAAGCTTATATGCGTAACTGGGGCATCTAAATTTAAGGGCGTTAATCCATTTAGCGTATAGTGAAACCACTCATTTTCTTTTTTGGTCCAGTATAAGGGAGAAGAAATTTCATTCTCATTGATCCATGGCCGGGCATCTGCATGCCAGTAATTAAAATTAGAATAGCCGCCGGAATTCATAAACTCAAGAAACTCTCTATTTGTAACCAGGTTTTTTCTGACGGAATAAGACGCTAAAAAACTTTTATGTCTGGGGTGCTCATTATCAAAGGAGAAAGCAGAACCACTTGCTCCAATTTCATATATGCCCTCTTCAAAACTAATCCAGGCATTGTCATGGCTGTGCGCTTCAAAGAATTCTATGTGATCTTCAATTCTGTTTTCATGAAGATCGTATACGGCTGGAAAAAGCGGATTTAGTGATAAAGCATATTTAATATCAGTCAAAAGAAGCTCCTGATGTTGCTGCTCATGTTGAAGTCCAAGTTCAAAAAGCATTGTAAACCCGGCGTCATCAAACTGTTCACCTGATAAGAGAATTACCATATGTTCATCTACATATTTTCTGTATGAAAACACCTCTGTTGCATATGGTCTGCTCATTAAGCCCCGGTTGGGCCTTGGATTTCTTTTACCTACACTTTCGTAATAACTGTTGAAAAAAAAGTTATAGGTCTCGTTAAATTCATTGTAACCAGCAAAATAAGGCTTAAGTAAAAAAGTCTCAAAGAACCAGCTTGTATGGGCAAGATGCCATTTCGCCGGACTTGCAAAGTCAGATGCCTGCAACTGTAAATCCTCAGGGTGCAGGTTTTTACAGATTGACTCTGTATGCTTTCTAACCAAACGAAATTGTTCGGTTAAGGTATTTGAGAGTTGTTCAGTTAAAACAGTGTTTTTCAATGTAGTAGCCAAGTAGAGAATGATCTGTTTATTGAAAGAAGAAAAATTCGTGCCAATTAATCGTTAATCAGAACGGAGATATAACTAATGCATCTAAAAATTGTTTCTTATTTTTGGCTAATCCTCAGGTCATGCCTAAGGGTATAAAAATCATGCAAGAAGAAACGAATTTACCTATTAATAAACCTATAGTTAAGTCTTCTACCAAAGTTAGACTTATTCATGAATGTACATCTGAGGCGGGTCATTCACATACCGTTCAGGGTGATCATACGCATGATCATTCTCATTTTCATTTTGGCCATCATCATGATCATGGCAATGTAATTCCCGATAATCTGACGAGATCGTTTATACTAGGAATAATTCTGAATTCAATAATGGTAATAATCGGCATTGGATCAGGCCTTTGGTTTCATTCATTGGCCTTACTATCAGATGCTGGTCATAACCTGGGTGATGTTGCCAGCCTTTTGATAGCCCTCGCCGCTATCCGGTTGGCGAAAGTCAAATCATCAGAAAAATTCACTTATGGCTATAAAAAAACTACCATTTTAACATCCTTAATTAATGGAATTCTTTTGCTTGTAATTACAGTAGGAATTATTTATGCAGCTATAATCAGGTTACAGCAACCGGCTGTAGAAATTAAAGGAATTGTTATTTCAGTCATTGCATTTATAGGAATATTAATTAATTCGGCAAGTGCCTGGTTATTCTTAAAACACAAAGAAAATGATCTCAATGTAAAAAGTGCCTATATGCACCTTGCTGCCGATGCACTGGTTTCAGCTGGTGTCATGGTTGCAGGTATTATTATATTTTTTACACATTGGTTTTGGCTTGATTCCATCATAAGTATCTTAATCTCTATCATTATTTTAGGTGGTACGTGGAGCTTACTCATTAAAAGCTTATTTCTGACCCTTGACGGGGTGCCGGTGGGTATAGATATTGAAAAAATACGTATCAAACTGGGTTCCATTCCTGGTATTTTTGATGCACATCATGTGCACGTTTGGGCACTTAGTACAACTGAAAATGCCCTTACGGCCCATTTGGTTATGGATTCTACCCTGACCCTGACACATGCCGAACTACTTAAAACTATTGCTCGTCAGGAACTTCAGCAATTAAATATCCAGCACGTAACTCTTGAAATGGAGAGTTCAGATAAAAAATGTATTAATGGTGATTGTTAAGACTGTGAGTAAGTATTAAGTTTACCATATTACTATATTTGAAACTTAAATGCCTCTTTAGCTCAGTTGGTAGAGCAACTCATTCGTAATGAGTAGGTCGCAGGTTCGATTCCCGTAGGAGGCTCATCTATGATCTCAAACGCTATACACTTATAAATTCCGGTTTGAATTCGATTGAGGTACTCGAAAAATATTGGGGATACACAGTTTTCAGGCCTTTACAACTAGAAATTATCGAGTCTGTAATTGCCGGCAACGATACGCTGGCTTTACTACCCACAGGTGGGGGCAAGTCAATCTGCTTTCAGGTTCCTGCTCTAGTCATGGAAGGTATCTGTCTTGTTGTTTCACCGCTGATTGCCTTAATGAAAGATCAGGTCTCAAACCTGTCATCACGAGGGGTCCCGGTAAGTTTACTTATTTCAGGAATGAGTTACCATGAAATAGACCAGACACTTGATGATTGTATTTATAACGGCATTAAGCTACTTTATTTATCACCAGAGCGTCTGAGATCAAGTTTAGTCAGAGAGCGGATAAAGAAAATGAAGATTAACCTGATTGCGGTTGATGAAGCTCATTGTATTTCACAATGGGGTTATGATTTCAGGCCTTCTTATCTTGAAATTGTGGCACTCAGAGAACTTGTACCATCTGTTCCTGTACTTGCATTGACAGCCACTGCAACTCAAGCTGTAAGTGTCGATATTCAAAAACAGCTGAAATTCAAGCTTCCGCATGTGATCAGTAAAAGCTTTTATCGGGAGAACCTCTACTATAATGTACTTGAAGCAGATGATAAAGTAAAAAAAATTATAGAATTACTAGAAAGTTTCCCTGGTTCTTCTATTGTGTATGTAAGAACCAGAAGGCAGGCTAGTGATATAGCCCTGATTCTTGCAAGAAACGGGATTTCTGCCGGATACTACCATGCCGGTCTTGAATTGAAAGAACGTGAGAATATCCAGTTTGCCTGGGTAACTAACAAACTTAGAGTCATTGTAGCTACCAATGCTTTTGGTATGGGTATTGATAAGCCCGATGTGCGTTCAGTTATTCACTATGCACCACCCCAAAACCTGGAAGCATTTTATCAGGAAGCAGGCAGGGCTGGCAGAGATGAAGCAAGAGCTGAAGCCATATTGATCTATAACAAAACCGATATTGCTGAGGCTGAAAGGCTCTTTTTAGAAAGTTTTCCTGCAATAGGAGAGATCCGAATTGTATATCAGGCACTTGCAGAACTTTATCAGGTTGGAATTGGTTCGGGAGAGGGTCAGTATTTTAATTTTGATTTAAATAGCTTCTGTATCCGCAATAACTTTAAAAATACGCATGTACTTATATGCCTAAAAATTCTAGATCAGAATTCTTTAATCTCGCTCAACGATGGGGTATTAAATCCTTCAAAAGTCAAATTTTTAGTTTCCCAATCAGGGCTTTCATCTTTTATGAAGGGTTATCCCCGGTCAAATTCCTTAATTCAAGCTTTGTTAAGATCCTATGGAGGTATTTTTGAAAACGATCTCAGAATCAATGAAAAAGAATTAGGTCTGATTACCCAATTAAATGAAGATGAAATTCTTGCAGAATTAAATTTTTTGCATTTGAACAAAATAATCAGGTTTTCACCGCGAACTGAAATGCCACAATTTTGTTTTAAAAATGGTCGGGTAGATTCTGGCAATTTGCAAATAGATTTTGCCACTTACCGTCAAAAGAAAATCAATCAACGGGTTCAGCTTGATGCAATTCTTGGGTACATTATAAATCATACTGTTTGCAGAAATACAGTACTGCTCGCGTATTTTGGTGAAGACACACATCAAAATTGCGAAAGATGTGATATTTGTTTGCAGCGAAAAATGAAACCTCTTAACAGAGAAAGTATTAAAATATTACTTTTAGACTTGTTGAAAAATAAACCGTTGGAGCTTAATGATCTGAAGTTTTATTTTTCAGAAACGGCAGAAGTTGAACTGCTTGATATTGTTCGTTTTTGTATTGACTCAGGCCTTGTTGAATTTAGACTTGGTCAATTGTCTTTAGTTGCGATTTCATAGTAAAACTTATTAGAAATTAACCCCTATATTATCTTCATCTTAAACGCATGAATGTTCAGCTTTTTGTACCCTGTTTTGTAGATCAGCTTTTCCCTGAAACTGCATTTAATGCTATAAAGGTATTGGAAAAAGCAGGTTGTAAAGTCAATTACAATCCACAGCAAACCTGTTGTGGGCAGCCTCCCTTTAATGCAGGGTTTTGGGATGAGGCAAAATCTGTGGGCACTAAGTTTTTAAACGACTTTAATGAACAGGATGTTATTGTCTCTCTGTCAGGTTCCTGTAAAGGCATGGTCAAGACTTACTACAACGATTTATTTACTAATACGTTACTACATAATAAGTGTCGGAATATTCAGAGTAATATGTACGAGCTGAGTGAATTCCTGACCGATAAGATCTATTTTTATGATTTTGGAGCTAAATTAAAAGGGCGGGCAGTTTACCATGATTCATGTGGGGCCTTAAGAGAATGCGGTATCAAACAGGAGCCACGTGAACTGTTAAGACGAGTTGAAGGTCTTGAACTGCTTGAATCTGAAGATTGTGAAACCTGCTGCGGTTTTGGTGGTACGTTTGCTGTAAAATTCGAACCTATCTCAGTAGCTATGGCCCAGCAAAAAATTGATTCGGCTCTTGCTTTGAAGGCCGATTACATTATATCAGTTGATTCTTCCTGCCTGATGCATCTACAGGGCTACATTGACAAGTATAACTTGCCTATTAAAACTATGCATCTGGCAGACGTACTTGTTTCTGGTAATTAAACTATAGCTTTTCTGACTATCCCCGATCTTTCTAATTATGCCTGTCCAGGAAATAGGAATACTTCACTGGTCTTGACTTGAATGCATCAAATCATCGGCCACAGGGTATATAACCCGGGATTAAGATACTTTTATACCAATGAACGAGTCTGAACCCAGGTATTACGCCATCAATTTGCAGGTGTAGGTACGTTGGTTTCATTGCAATATTTTAGTAAAACTTCTTTGGAATACTATATTTGCTACCGGTCATCCCGTTGTTGACCTTTTTTAAACATTTTTATAACCATTAAATCATTTTGTATATGATTCAGATAACACTTCCCGATGGTGCAATCAGAGAATATCCGTCTGGGAGCACCGGCCATGATATTGCAAAGAGCATTAGTGAAGGTTTGGCGAGAAATGTTCTTGCAATACAGGTTAATGGCCAGGTTTGGGATGCCAGCAGACCAATTACTGAAGATGCTTCGATCAGATTAATTACCTGGTCTGATGCAGAAGGTAAAACAACTTTATGGCATTCATCAGCTCATTTATTGGCTGAGGTTCTTGAAGAAATGTACCCTGGTACTAAGTTTGGGATTGGTCCTGCAATTGAAAAGGGATTTTATTATGATGTTGACTTTGGAGATGTTTCGATCTCTTCAGATGATTTTGAACGCATTGAAAAAAGGATGCTTGAGAAAGCAAAGACGAAGGAAGTTTTTCAACGTTCTTCTGTTTCAAAAGAAGAGGCGATCGCGTATTTTGAGAAAAAAGGCGATCCATATAAACTAGAACTTATTCAAGGTCTAAAAGACGGTGAAATTACCTTCTATCAACAGGGAAATTTCACTGATCTCTGCCGCGGACCACATATTCCGGATACAGGCTTCATCAAGGCGGTAAAACTTACCAGTATTGCAGGTGCTTACTGGAGAGGTGATGAGAAAAATAAACAGCTAACGCGTATATACGGTATCACCTTCACCAAGTTAAGCGAGCTAACCGAGCATATCTTGCTGATTGAAGAGGCAAAGAAAAGAGATCATAGAAAGATTGGCCGTGAAATGGAACTATTTACTTTCTCAGAAAAAGTAGGGCTGGGCCTTCCATTGTGGTTGCCAAAAGGCGCCTTGCTCAGAGACAGGCTTGAAGGGTTTCTTAAAAAACTACAAGCTAAAGCAGGCTATGAGCAGGTTGTAACCCCACATATCGGTAATAAAAATTTATATGTTACCTCAGGCCACTTTGAAAAATATGGTAAAGATTCATTTCAGCCAATTGAAACTCCGGTTGAAGGTGAAGTATTCATGTTGAAACCCATGAATTGCCCGCATCATTGTGAAATCTATAAGTTTAAACCACGTTCTTATAAAGATCTTCCGGTTAGACTTGCAGAATTCGGAACTGTTTACCGGTACGAACAAAGTGGAGAATTACATGGTCTTACCCGTGTAAGAGGCTTTACTGTTGATGATGCCCATTTGTTCTGTCGCCCAGATCAGGTTAAAGGTGAGTTTTTATCAGTCATTGATCTTACACTGCAAGTATTTAAAGCCTTTGGGTTTAAAGAGTTTGTTGCCCAGGTTTCGCTACGTGACAAGACCAATCACAGTAAATATATTGGTACAGATGAAAACTGGGAAAAGGCTGAAAGTGCTATCATTGAAGCAGTACAGGAAAAAGGTATACCTTCAGTAATTGAATATGGTGAGGCCGCATTTTATGGGCCTAAACTTGATTTCATGGTGAAAGATGCACTCGGTCGTAAATGGCAGCTTGGAACAATCCAGATTGATTATAACTTGCCAGAACGTTTTGAACTCGAGTATACTGGAAGTGATAATATGAAACATCGCCCAGTGATGATTCACCGGGCTCCGTTTGGTTCTGTAGAGCGTTTTGTGGCTGTTTTGATAGAAAACTGTGCAGGAAATTTTCCATTATGGTTAACCCCTGATCAGGTTATAATTTTGCCTATCAGTTCAAAATATAATGAATATTCAAAAAAAGTTTCTGATTTGCTATTAAATTCCGATATTCGCGCCTTACTCGATTCCAGAGATGAAAAGATTGGGAAAAAGATAAGGGACGCTGAACTCAAGAAAATTCCTTACATGCTGATCATAGGTGAAAAAGAGGAACAGGAAAGAGTTGTTTCTGTTAGGAAACATGGTGAAGGCGATCAGGGTGTTCTAAGTATAGACGATTTTACAACTCTCATTAATACCGAAATACTAAACGTAATTGACAACTAAAACTATAAATAGGAGGATAATTTTATAGCACAGAGTAACCCAAATTTCAGAGGGAATCGCCCCCCTTTCAAGAAAAAAGAGGCAGAGCACAATATTAACCAGCATATTCGTGCCCGCGAGGTTCGTTTAGTTGGTGAGAATGTTGAACAAGGCATATTTCCCGTCAGTAAGGCAATGGAGTTCGCTGAAGAACTGGGTCTTGATCTGGTTGAAATTTCACCGAATGCTGTTCCTCCTGTTTGCCGAGTTATTGACTACAATAAATTCATCTACGAACAAAAGAAGAAAACAAAAGAAATAAAGGCGAAGGCTGCAAAAACGGTAATCAAAGAAATTCGTTTTGGGCCTAATACTGATGAACATGATTTTGATTTTAAATTGAAACATGCACAAAATTTTCTTACAGAAGGTTCTAAAGTCAGAGCATTCGTGCATTTTAAAGGTCGAGCCATTGTTTATAAAGAACAAGGTGAAATTTTATTGCTGCGCTTTGCCCAAGCCCTTGAAGAGGTTGGGAAAGTAGAACAATTACCAAAACTTGAAGGAAAGAGAATGTTTTTATCACTTGCCCCGAAAGCCAAGAAATAATACCTAATCTATTATGCCAAAAATTAAAACAAATTCTTCTGCCAAAAAAAGATTTAAAGTAACAGGCAGCGGAAAAATCAAAAGGAAACATGCTTTCAAGAGCCATATCCTGACAAAAAAAACCACGAAGCAGAAGCGTAATTTAACGCATTCAACTTTGGTTAATGATGCAGATTTGGGAAATGTGAAACGTATGCTGGGAATAGGAAAATAATTTCTACCCGTTAAATTTAATTAACCATGTATTTAGTCAGTTATAGCAAGTTTCTTCGGAACACTGAATACAAAAATTCAACAAAATGCCAAGGTCGGTAAATGTAGTAGCGGCTCGCCGTCGTAGAAAAAAAATTCTTAAAGCAGCCCGCGGTTACTGGGGCTCTAGAAGTAAGGTTTTTACAGTTGCTAAAAACACATTAGAAAAAGGTCGCCAGTATGCTTACAGAGATCGTAAAGTAAAGAAACGTGAATTCAGAGGTCTTTGGATTCAACGTATCAATGCTGGTGCTCGTATGCATGGAATGTCTTACTCAGTTTTTATGGGAAAAATTCATGCTCATAACGTAGGCTTAAACCGTAAGGTTTTAGCAGATCTTGCAATGAATCATCCTGAAGCTTTTAAAGCTGTAGTTGATTCGTTAAACTAAAGCTCTTCTTTTCATATTCAATCCGTATCTGTTAAACCAGGTACGGATTTTTTTGTACCCTCCGTTTTGTACTTCTCTTCCTGTACCCTGGTTTAGTATCCTCAGTTTTGTACCCCTGGTTTAGTATCCTCAGTTTTGTACCCCTGGTTTAGTATCCTCAGTTTTGTACCCCTGGTTTAGTATCCTCAGTTTTGTACCCCTGGTTTAGTATCCTCAGTTTTGTACCCCTGGTTTAATATCCTCAGTTTTGTACCCCTGGTTTTATGTAGCTGGTCAGTTTGCTGTAATAAAATGTTTTTACTGCATATTATCTTTAAGTTAAATTTTGCCTTTCAATACTATCAAACGCGTCAATTTTGATAGGTTTGCTTATGATCATGCATAAAAAATATTTAGTTCCGTTTCTCCTGTCAGCTAATTGTTTGATTTTACTTTGTTCCCAGGTTCATGCGATAACCAATAAATATATTCTTCCCCGAAAAACCAGTATTGATACAGGACATATAAATCAGCGTAAGTTTGTAGCCAATCCCCTTACTAAACATGTACTTCTACCAAATGGCTGGTCATTGAGCCCTGTCGGAAAGTCACTGCCATTGGGTGATTTGCCCTTGCATATTGTTCTATCAGATTCAAAAAAGCTTCTGGCTGTTACCAATAATGGTCAAAGCATGCAAAGTATCCAGCTTTTTGATATTGTTAATAATAAACTACTGTCTCAGGTTGAAATTCCCAAGTCATTTTATGGTCTTGCTTTCAGTCAGAATGAAAAATACATCTATGCTTCTGGGGGTAATGATAACTTGATCAGGATCTATAAAATCTTTAATTCACATCTTTCTCAAAGTGATTCTCTCGTATTAGGGAAACCATGGCCTGTTAATAAAATATCGCCAACAGGAATAGCTATAGATGCTACACAGAATAAATTGTTTACAGTTACCAAAGAAGACAGCTCACTCTATGTATTTGATCTTACAACCAAAACATTGGTAAATAGAATAAAAATTGGAGCTGAAGGCTATTCCTGCCTTCTCAGACCATTAAGTCATCAACTGGTCATCACCTTATGGGGCTCAGACCGGGTAATTATTGTTAATACCCTCACCTTAAAAATAACTGGATCAATACCTGTAGGTAACCACCCGGGTGAAATGGTATTTAATAAAGCGGGTACACTATTGTTTGTTGCCAGTGCAAATGATAATGCAGTTTCAGTAATTGACTTTAATAAAAAATTAGAACTTGAACGTCTTAATTCAGCAGTATTTCCCACTCGTCTTGCTGGTTCAACACCCAATGGTCTTGCATTATCTTCGAACGAAAAGACATTATATATTGCAAATGCAGACAATAATTGTCTTGCAGTATTTAATATCAGTAAACCTGGTTATTCAATTTCGACCGGTTTTATACCTACCGGCTGGTATCCTACAAATATTAAAGTAAGTGGCAACAAGATCTTTGTTTCCAATGGTAAAGGATTCAGTTCATTGCCTAATCCAGAGGGCCCAAACCCTTTAAAACCAAATAGCGAAGAAGGGAAACATAAAGGCTCTAAGGCCAGTACAGATCAATATATAGGTGGGCTTTTTAAAGGGACTTTATCAATAATAACGGTTCCTTCTGCTGCAAAGCTTGAAGTATATAGCAGACAGGTTGTTCAAAACACACCTTTTCGTCTGGATGAAGAACTTCACGCTAATAAGTTTGAAGAAAATCCAATACCATTTAAAGTAGGCAGCAAAACATCGCCTATCAAACACGTTTTCTATATTATTAAAGAAAACCGTACATATGATCAGGTATTAGGAGATATGAAAGGTGGAAATGGTGATTCATCACTTTGTATTTTTCCAGAGAAAATCACTCCCAACCAACATAGCCTGGCGAAAAACTTTGTATTGCTTGATAATTTTTATGTCGATGCAGAAGTTAGCGCCGATGGTCACAACTGGAGTATGGCTGCTTATGCTACTGATTTTGTTGAAAAAACCTGGCCAACAAGTTATGGTGGTCGTGGTGGCAATTATGACTACGAAGGTACTCGTAAGGCAGCATACCCAACAGAAGGTTTTATCTGGGATCATGCACAACGAGAAAAAATTACCTATAGAACTTATGGTGAATTTGCTGAGCTGAATACTGTTGCACTTAATTCACTTAAGGGTCATAGTTGTACAGCTTACCCTGGTTTTGACCTGAGTATTCCTGATTCTTTAAAGGAACGAATCTGGGAAAAAGATTTTGATTCACTTGTATCTATGGGTAATCTGCCTCAGTTAAGTACGATAAGATTGGCAAATGACCATACCAGCGGGGCAAGAAAGGGTAATTATTCGGTCATTTCAGCTCTTGCAGATAACGATCTTGCAGTAGGGCAACTGATCGAGCATTTATCAAAAAGTTCAGTTTGGAAAGAAAGCTTTGTAGTTATTTTGGAAGATGATGCTCAGAACGGCTCTGACCATGTTGATGCACACCGGTCACCAGTTTACCTGGCCGGACCTTATGTTAAGAGAAATTATGTCGACCATACAATGTACTCTACCTCTGGAGTACTGCGCACAATCGAACTAATTATCGGGATGAAGCCTATGAGTCAATATGATGCCGCAGCAACACCTTTATTCAGGTCGATGACAAATAAGCCGGATTTTACCCCTTATACTTTAAAACCAGCCCAGGTAGATATTCATGTAATTAATACTGCATGGAATAAGAGTGCGAAGACGTCAGAAACTTTTAATCTGACAAAGGAAGATGCCGTTCCAGATCTTGAATTAAATTCTATAATCTGGAAAGCAGTTAAAGGCGAGAATTCTGTCATGCCCCCACCCAGAAGAAGTGCCTTTGTAAAACTTCCATTAAAAAAAATAGGAGATAACGATTGAGCTGAAAAACTTCTTCTTACTTATTGAAAGTAATAACTGAGCGAAATATTCAGATCGGTGCTTTGTATTTATTCAGTTACATTAATACCATTTAAATTACTTTTTATAATTACTAACTTTTGCCAAAATTTCTTTTTATTGATTTTAGTCAGGTAATAACTATAAGGCTGTAATTGTTGATTGCCCCTTCAGGAAATTCCCACAAGATTACAAATAGTCGCCCTAAGCTCATAATTCCAGCTTTTATAGTGCTTATCTACTTATTTCCTTTTATCAATGCATATTATAAATAGTTTTATATCTCTATAGATATTTATAAACTAATCTAGAATTTCTAATTTTCAGACATTACCATTTACCTGAGACCAAACGCATATACTCAAAACGCTGTAGTTTGTAACATAAACGATAATAACTAAAAATATTGCCCCCCCGTACGAGGATCCAAGTAACGCACACATCTTATTGTTTTGACCTTAATTCCCTTAAAGTTCTGGTCTTGCCGATGATTTTAAAGTTATTGAATTATGTCCTTATAATTAGAATTAGTGATTACAAGTCTAAATCTGTCTCGGGGTCAACAAACAGTAAGTACTTTTATATTGCATTCTAAAGCCAGTGTAAATTTTTTACATAAAATATTTTTTGTTTGGTTCTCGGTTTTTACACTAACCCCGGCAAATTTTACTTCTGCGAAATCGATTCTTGCCCTACCAGTTACGTTTACTTACACTTCAACCAATGTTGATTGTTATGGTAACAACAATGGCAGTATTACCGTCATTCCCGTAGGCGGAACTGGTAGTGGTTATTCAATGGTAGTTGATGGTATCGGCAAAGCCAGTACAACATTTTCTCCTCTTGCCCCTGGTTCTCATACAGTTTATGTTCAGGATGGCAGTGGTAAAGCAAGCGCAACACAAACTTTTATAATAACCCAACCTGCCGCTCCGCTAACAACAACAACTACCACTGCTCCAATTTCATGTAATGGGAAAACGGATGCGAGTATCACACTTAATCCATCTGGGGGTACACCTGGATACTCATATACCCAAAGCCAGATTAATAATATTGCACTCGGAAAAAATACCGCTTCTTCTTCAAATGAAAGTGCATCTTACCCTCCATCTCTAGCTGTTGACGGCATAAATAGTTTTGCTTCAAGATGGTCATCTCAGTTTTCTGATCCTCAGTGGATGTACGTAGATCTGGGAACTCCAACGGCTCTTTCAAGTGTACAGCTTTATTGGGAAACAGCTCTCGGAAAAGACTTTACAATTCAAATCTCAAATGATGCTGTAACCTGGACAACTGTATCTACTGTAACAGGCAATACAGCTGCAACCAATATTCTGCCTATTACTGGTGTTGGTCGTTACGTTAGAATGTATGGAACGGCCCGCGGAACTATATATGGGTATTCACTTGTTGAATTCCAAATTTACGCCGCTACTCCTCCACTTCAGACTTCTAATGTTTTTAATAATCTGGGGGCAGGAACCTACACCTTTACCACAAAAGATAAAAACGGTTGTACCAGTAGCAATACTGTTGTTATTTCTCAACCTGCGGTTGTAAGCTTTACCACAGCTCAAACGAATATCAATTGTTTTGGTGCCTCTACTGGTTCAATCACTGTTACAGGATCTGGCGGCACAGGCACATTGCAGTATTCAGACAATAATGGAACCAGCTACCAGTTATCCAATTTCTTTTCAAATCTTCCTTCTGGAAACTATACTGTTATTGTAAAGGATGCAAATGGATGCCTGTCACCATCGAAGATTATAACTATCACCCAGCCTGCTTCAGCACTGACGTCAAGCATTACTGCTCAGACAAATGTCAAGTGCTTCGGCGGTTCAACAGGAACAGCTACAGTTACCCCAGCCGGTGGAACAGGAACAGACACGTACTCATGGTCAACTAGCCCGGTACAGACTGCCGCCACAGCTACAGGCCTTGCCGTAGGCAGTTACACCGTAACAGTAACCGACGCCAACGGATGTACAACAACCTCGACAGCAACAATCACACAGCCTGCAGCAGCCTTAGCGTCAAGCATTAGTGCCCAGACGAATGTGAAGTGCTTCGGCGGTTCAACAGGAACAGCTACAGTTACCGCTGCCGGTGGAACAGGAACAGATACGTACTCATGGTCAACTAGCCCGGTACAAACTGCCGCCACAGCTACAGGCCTTGCCGTAGGTAGTTACACCGTAACGGTGACCGACGCCAACGGATGTACAACAACCTCGACAGCAACAATCACACAGCCTGCTTCAGCACTGACATCAAGCATTAGTGCCCAGACGAATGTGAAGTGCTTCGGCGGCTCAACAGGAACAGCTACAGTTACTCCAGCCGGTGGAACAGGAACAGATACGTACTCATGGTCAACTAGCCCGGTACAGACTGCC
>Ga0209724_1000997_pt1 | contig 26630 bp, 15 predicted proteins | sample grotaG_FD_184143 | JGI IMG/M metagenome (GOLD analysis project Ga0209724, IMG submission 184143) | Glacier valley bacterial and archeal communities from Borup Fiord, Nunavut, Canada, to study Microbial Dark Matter (Phase II) -... | ecosystem: Environmental > Aquatic > Freshwater > Ice > Glacier ...
CAACCTGGCAAACCTGCCGGGCGTGACCGTCGAAAACCCACAGACCAACATCGTTTTCGCCGATGTGTCGGCCGAGCGCGGCGCCGGATTGGTCGGCCATCTCAAAGCCTGCGGCGTGCTGGCCACGGGCTCGCTCTATGGACGAGCGACTCGATTGCGCTTCGTGACCCACCTCGACGTGGACGCCAGTGGTATCGACCGCACCGTCGCAGCCGCTCGCGAACACCTGTCGGCCTGACCCCGGAACCCTGTCCGATGAGCATCACCAACCTCGACGCGCTGAGTCGCACGATTGATCATCGCGAGATCTTCCACGACGAGATGCTCGCCCTCATGCGCCGCATCATGAGCGGCGAGATGTCACCCGTGCTGATGGCCGCGCTGCTGGTCGGGTTGCGTGTGAAGAAGGAGACCATCGGCGAGCTCACGGCTGCGGCGCAGGTCATGCGCGAGTTCTCGACCAAGGTGGAAGTGGCCGACCGCACGCATTTGGTCGACATCGTCGGCACCGGCGGTGACGGCTCGCACACCTTCAACATCTCGACCTGCAGCATGTTCGTGGCGGCAGCTGCCGGCGCGCGCATCAGCAAGCACGGCAACCGCAGCGTCAGCAGCAAGTCGGGCAGCGCCGATGTACTGGAAGCGCTGGGCGTACCGCTGACGCTGTCGCCCGCATCCATTGCGCAGTGCATTGCCGACACCGGCATCGGCTTCATGTTCGCGCCTAACCACCATCCGGCGATGAAGAACGTCGCGGCGGTGCGTAAGGAGCTCGGCGTGCGCACGATCTTCAACATCCTCGGGCCGCTGACGAACCCGGCAGGCGCGCCGAACATCCTGATGGGCGTGTTCCACCCCGACCTCGTGGGCATTCAAGTTCGGGCGTTGCAGCGCCTGGGCGCCGAGCACGCGGTGGTGGTGTACGGCCGAGATGGCATGGACGAGGTCTCGCTCGGTGCGGCCACCATGGTCGGTGAGTTCAAGGACGGCGCGGTGCGCGAGTACGAAATCCACCCGGAAGACTTCGGCCTGACTATGGCGAGCAACCGGGTACTGAAGGTGGAGACGCCAGAGCAATCGAAGGCGATGCTGGAGGGTGTTTTGCGCGACGAGGCCGGCGCGGCGCGCGATATCGTCGTGCTCAACGCCGGCGTGGCGCTGTATGCGGCGAACGTGGCACCGAGCATGGCCGACGGTGTGGCGTTGGCACGCGAGGCGCTCGCCTCGGGTCGGGCGCTTGCCAAGCTCGGGCAGTTCGTGGCGCGCACGCAGGAGTTGGGGGCGACATGAGTGACATTCTCGACAAGATCATTGCCGTCAAGCGCGATGAAATCTCACTGGCGCGCCGCAAGCGCGACCTGCCCTCGCTGCGCGCAGACGCCGAGTCGCTCGGCGGCCAGCGCGACTTCGTCGGCAGCCTGCGCGGCAGGATCAGCGCAGGTGCCGCCGGCGTGATTGCCGAGATCAAGAAGGCGAGCCCGAGCAAGGGTGTGCTGCGCGAGCACTTCAACCCCGCCGCCATCGCCGAAAGTTACGCCGCACATGGCGCCGCCTGCTTGAGCGTACTCACCGACTTACAGTTCTTCCAAGGTAGCGCCGCTTATCTGCAGCAGGCTCGCGCGGCGTGCCTGCTGCCGGTGCTGCGCAAGGACTTCATGATCGACGCGTACCAGCTGTTCGAAGCCCGCGCGCTGGGCGCGGACGCCATTCTGCTGATCGCCGCGTGCCTCGACGACGCGCAAATGACCGACCTCGAAGCCCAGGCTCATGCGCTCGGAATGGCGGTGCTGGTGGAAGTGCACGACGCTGCCGAGCTGGCCCGCGCACTGCGCCTGAAGACGCCACTCGTCGGCATCAACAACCGCAACCTGCGCACGTTCGAGGTCACGCTGAACACCACGCTCGACCTGTTGCCTACCGTGCCAGCTGATCGGCTGCTGGTCACCGAGAGCGGCATCCTGGGGTGCGCGGACGTGCAGCGCATGCGAGACGCGAACGTGCATGCCTTTCTCGTCGGCGAAGCCTTCATGCGTGCGCCGGACCCGGGCGCCGCGCTGGCTGCGCTGTTCGGATGACGGCCGAAGATCTGCCGGCGGCCTTCGCCCGGTTGCCGGCGGCTTGGGCGGCCGTGCTGCCCGGTTGGACGCCTGAGCTGACGGCGGATGTGGCGAGGCGCGTGAAGCAGGTTTCAGGGGTGCGAGAAATTGCGCCTGCCGACCCGTTTCGTGCGCTGCGTCTCGTACGTCCAGAGGCCGTGAAGGTGGTGATATTCGGGCAGGACCCTTACCCGATGGCAGGTCACGCCGATGGCCTCGCGTTTTCCGCCGGGCAAGGGCGGCCGCGCTCACTCGTACGCATCTTTCAAGTGCTGGCTGCTGACCGCCCGGGCTTCGTTCCGCCAGATCACTGGAACCTCGACGCATGGGCTCGTCAAGGGGTGTTGTTGCTGAACCCAACACTCACCGTCGAGGTCGGCACTCCGGGTGCTCACATGCACTCTGGTTGGCAGGCGCTCACATCACAGATTGTTCAATATCTGTGCGGGTTTCTAGCGCCCCCCGTCTTCATGTTGTGGGGTGGGAAAGCGCAAGACTTCTTTGCCCGCGCAGCACCTGCTGGCGCTGCGCCGCAGGTGCTGGTGGCGCGCCACCCTTCCTACGACATCAAGCGTGAATTCATGGCCGACGGCAGCCATTTCAGCGCGACGCAGAGCCTGATCAACTGGTGGTCGTTTTCAGTGCGCTCCGAGTCCATGATATAGTTTCGGGTTCGCCTCGGAGGGGTGGCCGAGTGGTTAATGGCAGCAGACTGTAAATCTGCCCTCTAACGAGTACGCTGGTTCGAATCCAGCCTCCTCCACCAAGGCGCAAGTCATTGATTTTGTTGGGTTTTGGTTTCGGCGCGATGGGCGTGAGCAGCGTGTGACTGGCAGGCCTGCGCTGGGGTGGTTTGACTCCCAAGCGGGAGTAGTTCAATGGTAGAACTCCAGCCTTCCAAGCTGATCACGCGGGTTCGATTCCCGTCTCCCGCTCCACGTTGTCGATTGACGTTCTGGTGATTCTTGATGTTGTCAGCACAGGCTTGGTTGCCCTGGTATCCAAGCCCGTACTGATTTTGCGAGATCAGTGCCCATGTGGCTCAGTGGTAGAGCACTCCCTTGGTAAGGGAGAGGTCGCGCGTTCGATCCGCGCCATGGGCACCAAGCCCCAACTGGAGATTTAGAAATGGCAAAAGGCAAATTCGAACGCACCAAGCCGCACGTCAACGTTGGCACGATTGGTCACGTCGACCACGGCAAGACCACGCTGACGGCGGCGATCACGACCGTGCTGAGCAAGCTGTACGGCGGTGAAGCCAAGGCGTACGACCAGATCGACGCAGCGCCCGAAGAGAAAGCGCGCGGCATCACCATCAACACCGCGCACGTCGAGTACGAGACCAAGAACCGGCACTACGCCCACGTCGACTGCCCCGGGCATGCCGACTACGTCAAGAACATGATCACCGGAGCCGCCCAGATGGACGGCGCCATTCTGGTCTGCTCCGCTGCCGACGGCCCCATGCCCCAGACCCGCGAGCACATCCTGCTCGCCCGCCAGGTCGGCGTGCCCTACATCATCGTCTTCCTCAACAAGTGCGACATGGTTGACGACGCCGAGTTGCTCGAACTCGTCGAGATGGAAGTGCGCGAGCTCCTCGACAAATACGACTTCCCCGGCGACACCACCCCCATCATCCACGGCAGCGCCAAGCTCGCCATGGAAGGCGACAAGGGTGAACTCGGCGAGCAAGCCATCCTCAAGCTCGCAGAAGCACTTGACACCTACATTCCCCAGCCCGAGCGCGCCATTGACGGCGCGTTCCTGATGCCCGTCGAAGACGTCTTCAGCATCTCCGGGCGCGGCACAGTTGTCACCGGCCGGATCGAGCGCGGCATCGTCAAGGTCGGCGAAGAAATCGAGATCGTCGGCATCACCGTCACACAAAAGACCACCTGCACCGGCGTCGAGATGTTCCGCAAGTTGCTCGACCAAGGGCAGGCCGGCGACAACGTCGGCATCCTGCTGCGCGGCACCAAGCGCGAAGACGTACAGCGCGGCCAGGTGCTGTGCAAGCCCGGCAGCGTCAAGCCCCACACCCACTTCACCGCCGAGATCTACGTCTTGAGCAAGGAAGAGGGCGGTCGTCACACGCCGTTCTTCAACAACTACCGTCCGCAGTTCTACTTCCGCACGACCGACGTGACCGGTGCGGTCGAGTTGCCCAAGGACAAGGAGATGGTCATGCCCGGCGACAACGTCAGCATCACCGTCAAGCTGATCAACCCCATCGCGATGGAAGAAGGCCTGCGCTTCGCCATCCGCGAGGGCGGCCGCACCGTGGGTGCGGGGGTGGTGGCCAAGATCATTGAATAAGGATTGAAGGGGCGTAGCTCAATTGGCAGAGCGCTGGTCTCCAAAACCAGAGGTTGGGGGTTCGATGCCCTCCGCCCCTGCCAGCAAACGGCTCTCGCAGCGAGCCTGAATCTGGCGTAGATGGCGGCTCGCAACTGCACCTTCCGGTGCTTGCGGGCTTCGCTGTCAGAAGTGAACCGATGAATACCATGGCGAATCCTCTACCTGTTGAAACAGTCTCCACTGGCGCTGACAAAGCCAAGCTTGCCGCTGCGGCTGTGCTTGTCGTGGCCGCCGTGGTGGTGTTCTACGTCCTCTTCAAGCAAGACCTCTGGTTGCGCGTTGTCGCGCTCATCGCGTTGATGGCCGCGGCGGTGGCGACTTTCTTTACTTCCGAGATGGGCAAGGAGTTGATCGCGTACGGCCGTGATTCGGTGCGCGAGGTTCGCAAGGTTGTCTGGCCGACGCGCAACGAGGCGCTGCAAATGACCGCGTATGTGTTCGCCTTCGTGTTCGTGATGGCGCTTTTTCTGTGGTTGACCGACAAGACCCTGGAATGGTTGTTCTACGACCTGATCCTGGGTTGGCGGCGTTGAGTCGCGTCGGGTACACGCTGAAGGACCACTGCAATGACTGAAGAACTCAATACCGCTGAAGTGACTGTCGCTACCGTGGCGCCAGCAACGAACAAGCGTTGGTACGTTGTGCACGCCTACTCCGGCATGGAAAAAGCTGTCGAACGCAACTTGCGCGAGCGCATCGACCGCTCGGAATTGCAAGACAAGTTCGGCCGCATCCTTGTTCCAATGGAAGAAGTGGTCGAACTGAAGAACGGCAAGAAGTCGGTCAGCGAGCGGCGCTTTTTCCCAGGCTACGTGCTGGTCGAGATGGAAATGGGCGACGACAGCTGGCACCTCGTGAAGCACACGAGCAAGGTGACGGGCTTCGTGGGCGGGGCAAAGAACCGCCCATCGCCGATCTCCGAGGCTGAAGTCCTCAAGATCGTTCACCAGATGCAGGAAGGCGTCGAGAAGCCGCGCCCGAAGGTGCAGTGGGTGGTGGGCGAACTGGTGCGCATCAAGGAAGGCCCGTTCACCGACTTCAACGGTGCCATCGAGGACGTGAACTACGACAAGTCGAAGGTCCGCGTCTCTGTCACGATCTTCGGCCGTGCGACGCCCGTGGAACTGGATTTCGCGCAGGTCGAAAAAGTTTAAGAGCCTGGTGGGGCTCGCTGGCCGTAAGGCGAGCGAATTCACCCGTCGCTGGCCGGTAACGAGACACCGGCCAAGAGGAGCCACGGTAACCAACCCATGGCGTTTGAACTCAACGACCCGCGCCTCGCGCAACGGTCGAACTGGAGAAGTTAAATGGCAAAGAAAATTGTCGGCTTGATCAAGCTGCAAGTCCCGGCGGGCAAGGCGAACCCCTCGCCCCCGATCGGCCCGGCCCTCGGCCAGCGCGGCCTGAATATCATGGAGTTCTGCAAGGCGTTCAATGCCCAGACCTCCGGCATGGAGCCCGGCCTCGTGCTGCCCGTGGTGATCACCGCGTTCGCGGACAAGTCGTTCACGTTCATCATGAAGAGCCCGCCCGCGTCGGTGCTCATCAAGAAGGCGCTCAAGCTCGACAAGGGCTCCGCCAAACCGCACACCGACAAGGTCGGAAAGCTCACCCGCACGCAGGTCGAAGACATCGCCAAGGTCAAGGTCAAGGACTTGACCGGCGCCGACCTCGATGCCGCTGTTCGCACCATTGCCGGCACCGCTCGCTCGATGGGCATCACCGTGGAAGGAGTGGTCTGATATGGCTGCCAAAACCAAACGCCAGAAGGCGACGGCCGGCAAGGTCGATACCAACAAGCTGTACCCGATCGACAACGCGCTGGCCATCGTCAAGGAATGCGCCACCGCGAAGTTCGATGAGTCCATCGACGTGGCCGTGCAGCTCGGCATCGACGCCAAGAAGTCCGACCAGGTGGTGCGTGGTGCCGTCGTGTTGCCCAATGGCACCGGCAAGACCAAGCGCGTGGCTGTGTTCGCGCAAGGCGCCAAGGCAGAAGAAGCCAAGGCCGCAGGCGCCGACATCGTCGGCATGGAAGACCTGGCCGAGCAGATCAAAGCCGGCAAGATGGACTTCGATGTGGTGATTGCTTCGCCGGACACGATGCGCGTTGTCGGCACGCTGGGCCAGATCCTCGGCCCGCGCGGCCTGATGCCGAACCCGAAGGTCGGCACGGTCACGCCCGACGTCGCGCAAGCCGTGCGCAACGCCAAGGCCGGCCAGGTGCAGTACCGTGTCGACAAGGCTGGCATCGTGCACGCGACTATTGGCCGCCGCTCCTTCGAGTCGGACAAGCTGATCGGTAACCTGCGTGCGCTGATCGAGGCGCTGAACAAGTCGAAGCCGGCGTCGAGCAAGGGCATCTACCTGCGCAAGGTCGCGCTGTCGTCGACCATGGGCGTGGGCGCCCGCGTCGAAATCGCATCGATCAACGCATCGGCTCTCGCAGCCTGACGTGAACAGAGCCGGCACGAGTCTGGTGCCGGTCAGAAGTTTGGTGGGCTGCTGCCGCGTCAAAGCGGAAGCAGGCCATCCAAGACCGCTGGTGTAGCCTTTGTGGCTGCTTAATGGAAGGCAGTGAGCGGCTTCGTCGCCGCGCACCGCAACAAGCCAGCGCAGATGGCGGTCCCGCTGAAAAGGAATCATGAGTTCCAGTTCGGAAGGTCGCTGAACCCAAGGGGTGTGTAGAGGCTGGAAACGGCCAAAGCACACATGATGTGAGGAGTAGACCTTGAGTCTCAACAAAAGCGAGAAGCAGACCGTGGTAGCGGATGTGGCAGCCCAGGTGGCGCGCTCACAAACGCTCGCGTTGGCGGAATATCGTGGCCTCACCGTGGCTCACCTCGACGTATTGCGCAAGCAAGCTCGTGAAAAGGGCGTGTACCTTCATGTACTGAAGAACACTCTGGCTCGCCGTGCTGTGGCTGGCACACCGTTCGAAGTGGCGTCGGAGAGCATGGTCGGCCCGCTGATCTACGGCTTTTCCGAAGATGCTGTCGCCGCGGCCAAAGTCATCTCTGACTTTGCCAAGGGCAACGACAAGCTGATCGTCAAGGCAGGCGCTTACGCCGGCAAGATACTGACTGCAGACGGCGTGAAGGCTTTGGCTTCCATCCCGACGAAGGAAGTGTTGCTGGCCCAGTTGCTCGGCCTGATGCAGTCACCGATCTCGCGCATGGCGCGTGTGTTGGCGGCCATCGCCGAGAAGCGTGCAGAGCCGGCCCCCGCGCCGATGGAAGCTGCTGCAGAGGCCCCCGCCGCTGCAGAGGCGCCGGTTGCGGAAGCACCGGTTGCAGACGCACCGGCTGCTGAAGCCGCTGCACCAGCTGCCTGACGATCAATCTTCGCAACATCTACTGAACTGGAAATCAAAATGGCATTCGATAAAGACGCATTTCTGACCGCCCTCGACAGCATGTCGGTCATGGACCTCAACGACCTGGTCAAGGCCATCGAAGAGAAATTCGGCGTGTCCGCCGCAGCCATGTCGGCCCCGGCCGGCGCTGGCGGTGGCGCTGCCGCTGCCGTGGTGGAAGAGCAGACCGAGTTCACCGTCACGCTGACCGACTTCGGCGCGAACAAGGTCTCGGTCATCAAGGCCGTGCGTGAACTGACGGGCCTGGGCCTGAAGGAAGCCAAGGACCTGGTCGACGGCACACCGAAGGCTGTGAAGGAAGCCGTGTCCAAGGCCGACGCCGATGCGGCCAAGAAGAAGCTCGAAGACGCCGGCGCCAAGGCAGAAATCAAGTAATTCGCCCTGTCGCGAGGGGCTGGGAGCCGGTTTCGGCGCCCAGCCTTTTGCGCTTTCAAGGGCTCGTTTGCGAGCTTGTCGCGAATAGCCTTTTGAAACCACCTGAAAGCATCAACCTCGACAATCGAGGGTTCTTTCAAGTGATTTCAGCAGCTCTCTGTTCCGACTGCAGAGAGCGGGTTCGGTCGGGCTCCGGTGCAACGCCGGGGTTGTCCGCCAGCGGTTGGTAGTGGCCAACCACCGAACCTCGAATGGCTTTGCGGCCGGGTGTTAACCACCGCGCAAGGCCCGAACGACAGTCGTTGACGGGAGCGAAGCCTAGGCCAGGCCAAGCTCCCTGAGACGGAGTGGAAACGACTTATGGCGCAGCATGCAACCCCCTACAGCTACACCGAACGCAAGCGGATTCGCAAGAGCTTCGGCAAGCGTGAGAGTGTTCTCAAAGTTCCCTATCTGCTGACGATGCAGAAAGAGTCGTACGTTGCCTTCCTCCAGAAGGACACGCCGCCGCAAAAGCGCAAGCCCGAGGGGCTGCAAGCGGCCTTCTTGTCCGCCTTCCCGATCGTGTCGCACAACGGGTTCGTGGAGATGAAGTTCATCGAGTTCAACATGGCCAAGCCCGCGTTCGACACGCGCGAGTGCCAGGTGCGCGGGTTGACGTATGCGGCCGCCGTGCGCGCCAAGCTCCAGATGATCATCTATGACCGCGAGTCGCCCCAGGCGAAGACGGTGAAGGAGATCAAGGAGCAAGAGGTCTACATGGGTGAAGTGCCCCTGATGACCGACTACGGCTCGTTCATCGTGAACGGCACCGAGCGCGTGATCGTCTCGCAGCTGCACCGGTCGCCGGGCGTGTTCTTCGAGCACGACAAGGGCAAGACCCATTCGAGCGGCAAGCTTCTGTTCAGCGCCCGCATCATTCCGTACCGCGGCTCGTGGCTCGACTTCGAGTTCGACCCGAAGGACATCCTGTACTTCCGCGTCGACCGCCGGCGCAAGATGCCGGTGACGATCCTGCTGAAGGCCATCGGCCTGAACCCGGAGTCGATCCTCGCGAACTTCTTCGTGTTCGACAACTTCCGCTTGATGGACTCGGGCGCGCAGATGGAGTTCGTGGCCGACCGCCTGCGCGGTGAGATCGCCCGCTTCGACATCACCGACAAGAACGGTGTGGTCGTGGTCGAGAAAGACAAGCGCATCACGGCGCGCCACGTGCGCACCATCGAGACCTCGGAGACGAAGTTCATCAGCGTGCCGGAAGACTATCTTCTCGCCCGCATGCTGGCGCGCAACGTGGTCGACGCCGACACGGGCGAGATCCTGGCCAAGGCGAACGATGAGTTGACCGAAGCCCTGCTGAAGAAGCTGCGCGTGGCCGGCATCAAGGAAATTCCTTGCCTGTACACGAACGAGCTCGACGAAGGCGCGTATATATCGCAGACGCTGGCGGCCGATGAAACCGCCGACCAGCTCGCGGCACGGGTGGCCATTTACCGCATGATGCGCCCCGGCGAGCCGCCGACCGAAGACGCGGTCGAAGCGCTGTTCCACCGCCTGTTCTACAGCGCCGACACGTACGACCTGTCGCGCGTGGGCCGAATGAAGTTCAACGCCCGCGTCGGCCGCGATGTGCCGGAAGGCGCGATGACGCTGTCGAACGAAGACATCCTCGACGTGGTGAAGATCCTCGTCGAGCTGCGCAACGGCCGCGGCGAAGTCGACGACATCGACCACCTCGGCAACCGCCGCGTGCGTTGCGTCGGCGAACTGGCCGAAAACCAGTACCGCTCGGGTCTGGCGCGCATCGAGAAGGCCGTGAAGGAGCGTCTCGGCCAAGCCGAGACCGAAGCGCTGATGCCGCACGACCTCATCAACAGCAAGCCGATTTCGGCGGCGCTGAAAGAGTTCTTTGGGGCTTCGCAGCTGAGCCAGTTCATGGACCAGACCAACCCCTTGAGCGAGATCACGCACAAGCGGCGTGTCTCGGCCCTCGGGCCGGGCGGTTTGACGCGTGAACGGGCCGGCTTCGAGGTGCGCGATGTGCACCCGACGCACTACGGTCGTGTGTGCCCGATCGAGACACCCGAAGGCCCGAACATCGGCCTCATCAACTCGCTCGCGTTGTACGCGCAGCTGAACGAGTACGGTTTCCTCGAAACGCCGTACCGCCGCGTTGCAGACGGCAAGGTGACGATGGTCATCGACTACCTTTCGGCCATCGAAGAAGGCAAGTATGTGATCGCGCAGGCGAGCGCCACGCTCGACGCCGAAGGCCGACTGGTTGACGAGTTGGTCAGCGCGCGTGACAACGGCGAATCGGTGCTGACTTCGGCCGAGCGCATCCAGTACATGGACGTGGCGCCGACGCAGATCGTCTCGGTCGCGGCTTCGCTTGTGCCTTTCCTGGAGCACGACGACGCGAACCGCGCGCTGATGGGCGCGAACATGCAGCGCCAGGCCGTGCCGACGCTGCGCCCCGAGAAGGCGCTGGTCGGTACCGGCGTGGAACGCGTGGCCGCGAAAGACTCGGGCACGGTCGTTGAAGCGAAGCGGGGCGGCGTGGTTGACTATGTCGACACGAACCGCATCGTGATCCGCGTGAACGACAAGGAAACGGTCGCCGGTGAAGTGGGCGTGGACATCTACAACCTCATTAAATACCAGCGCAGCAACCAGAACACCAACATCCACCAGCGCCCGATCGTCAAGCGCGGTGACAAGGTGGAAGCCGAAGACTTGATCGCCGACGGCGCATCGACGGACATCGGCGAGCTGGCCCTGGGCCAGAACATGCTGGTCGGCTTCATGCCCTGGAACGGCTACAACTTCGAAGACTCGATCCTTATCAGCGAGCGCGTCATTGCCGACGACCGCTACACCTCGATCCACATCGAAGAGTTGGTCGTGATGGCGCGCGACACGAAGTTGGGCTCGGAAGAAATCACGCGCGACATCCCGAACCTGTCCGAGCAGCAACTGGCTCGCCTCGACGAGTCGGGCATCGTGTACGTGGGAGCGGAAGTGAACCCGGGCGACACGCTCGTGGGCAAGGTCACGCCGAAGGGCGAGACCACGCTGACGCCAGAAGAGAAGCTGCTGCGAGCGATCTTCGGCGAGAAGGCTTCGGACGTGAAAGACACGTCGCTGCGGGTCGACCAAGGCACCAATGGCACCGTGATCGACGTGCAAGTCTTCACCCGTGAAGGCATCCCGCGCGACAAGCGCGCCCAGCAGATCATCGACGATGAGCTGAAGCGCTACCGCCTCGACCTGAACGACCAGTTGCGCATCGTCGAGGGCGACGCCTTCGCTCGGATCGAGAAGTTGCTCGACGGCAAGGCCGCCAACGGCGGCCCGCAGAAGATCGCCAAGGGAACGGTCATCGACAAGGCCTACCTCGCCAGCGTCGAGAAGTACCATTGGTTCGACATCCGCCCTGCGGACGACGCTGCGGCGAGCCAGCTGGAAAGCATCAAGAACTCGCTTGAGCAGACGCGCCACAGCTTCGACCTTGCATTCGAAGAGAAACGCAAGAAGCTGACGCAGGGGGACGAACTGCCCGCCGGCGTGCTCAAGATGGTCAAGGTCTACCTGGCCGTCAAGCGCCGCCTGCAACCGGGCGACAAGATGGCCGGCCGCCACGGCAACAAGGGTGTCGTGTCGAAGGTCGTTCCTGTCGAAGACATGCCCTACATGGCCGACGGCACGCCCTGCGACATCGTGCTCAACCCGCTGGGCGTGCCCTCGCGCATGAACGTCGGCCAGGTGCTCGAAGTGCACTTGGGTTGGGCCGGCAAGGGCATCGGCCAGCGTATCCAGACGATGTTGACCGAGCAGGTCAAGGTCGCGGAGATCCGCAAGTTCCTCGACGAGCTTTACAACAAGTCGGGCGGCAAGACTGAGAAGCTCGACAACCTCAGTGATGCCGAGATCATCGAGATGGCCGGCAACCTGACCAACGGTGTGCCATTCGCGACGCCGGTGTTCGACGGTGCGGCGGAAGAAGAAATTCGCGGCATGTTGAAGCTGGCCTACCCGGACGACATTGCCAAGGCCAAGGGCCTGACCGCGACGCGCACGCAAGCCACGTTGCATGACGGCCGCACCGGCGACGCTTTCGAGCGCCCCGTGACGGTCGGCTACATGCACGTGCTGAAGTTGCACCACCTCGTGGACGACAAGATGCACGCGCGCTCGACCGGCCCGTACAGCCTGGTCACGCAGCAGCCGCTCGGCGGCAAGGCCCAGTTCGGTGGCCAGCGCTTCGGTGAAATGGAAGTGTGGGCACTCGAAGCCTACGGCGCGTCTTACGTGTTGCAGGAAATGCTCACCGTGAAGTCCGACGACGTGAACGGCCGCACCAAGGTGTACGAGTCTATCGTCAAGGGCGAGCACGCCATCGAAGCCGGCATGCCGGAATCGTTCAATGTCCTGGTCAAGGAGATTCGCTCCTTGGGCATCGACATGGAACTCGAACGCAACTAAGAAGGGAAACAGAACATGAAGGGTTTACTTGATCTGTTCCGCCAGTTCACGCCTGATGAGCATTTCGACGCCATCAAGATTGGCCTGGCTTCGCCCGAGAAAATTCGGTCCTGGTCGTTCGGCGAAGTCAAAAAGCCGGAGACCATCAACTACCGTACGTTCAAGCCGGAACGCGACGGCTTGTTCTGCGCCAAGATCTTCGGGCCGATCAAAGACTACGAGTGTCTGTGCGGCAAGTACAAGCGCCTGAAGCACCGCGGCGTGATCTGCGAGAAGTGCGGCGTCGAAGTCACGCAGACCAAGGTTCGCCGCGATCGCATGGGTCACATCGACCTGGCGGCACCGTGCGCGCACATCTGGTTCCTGAAGTCGCTGCCGTCGCGCCTGGGCCTCGTGCTCGACATGACCCTGCGCGACATCGAGCGCGTGCTGTACTTCGAGGCGTATGTGGTCGTCGACCCGGGCATGACCCCGCTGAAGAAGTTCGCGATCATGTCGGAAGACGACTATGACGCGAAGCGCACCGAGTTCGGCGACGAGTTCGTGGCGCTCATGGGCGCGGAAGGTGTGCACAAGCTGCTCTCCGAGATCGATCTCGACGTCGAGATCGAGCGCCTGCGCGGCGACATGACCGGCAGTGAGCTGAAGGTCAAGAAGAACAGCAAGCGCCTGAAGGTGATGGAAGCCTTCAAGAAGTCGGGCATCAAGCCGCAGTGGATGGTGATGGAAGTGCTGCCGGTACTGCCGCCGGACCTGCGCCCGCTCGTGCCGCTGGACGGCGGCCGCTTCGCGACCAGCGACCTGAACGACCTGTATCGCCGCGTCATCAACCGCAACAACCGCCTCGCGCGGCTGCTGGAGTTGAAGGCGCCCGAGATCATCGTGCGCAACGAGAAGCGTATGCTGCAAGAGGCAGTCGATTCGCTCTTGGACAACGGCCGCCGCGGCAAGGCGATGACAGGTGCGAACAAGCGCGCGCTGAAGTCGCTGGCCGACATGATCAAGGGCAAGTCGGGTCGTTTCCGCCAGAACCTGCTGGGCAAGCGGGTCGACTACTCGGGCCGTTCGGTCATCGTGGTCGGCCCGACGCTGAAGCTGCACCAGTGCGGCCTGCCGAAGCTGATGGCGCTCGAGCTGTTCAAGCCGTTCATCTTCTCGCGTCTCGAAGCGATGGGCATCGCCACGACCATCAAGGCGGCGAAGAAGGAAGTCGAATCCGGCACGCCGGTGGTCTGGGACATCCTCGAAGAAGTCATCAAGGAGCACCCGGTTCTCTTGAACCGCGCGCCGACGCTGCACCGTCTGGGCATTCAGGCGTTTGAGCCGGTGTTGATCGAAGGCAAGGCGATCCAGCTGCACCCGCTGGTCTGCGCGGCCTTCAACGCCGACTTCGACGGCGACCAGATGGCGGTACACATTCCGCTGTCGATCGAAGCGCAGATGGAAGCCCGCACGCTGATGCTGGCCTCGAACAACATCCTGTTCCCGGCCAACGGCGAGCCGAGCATCGTGCCGTCGCAAGACGTGGTGCTGGGCCTGTACTACGCCACGCGTGACCGCATCAACGCCAAGGGCGAAGGCATCATCTTCTCCGACGTCGGTGAAGTGCAGCGCGCGCTCGACAACGACGTGGTCGAGATCACCACGAAGATCAGCGTGCGCCTGACGGAGTTCACCAAGAACAAGGAAACGGGCGAGTTCGTGCCCGAGACCAAGCTCGTGGACACGACCGTCGGCCGTTCCCTGTTGAGCGAGATCCTGCCCAAGGGCCTGCCGTTCTCGAACATCAACAAGGCGCTGAAGAAGAAGGAAATCTCGCGTCTGATCAACACCTCGTTTCGCAAGTGCGGTTTGAAGGAAACGGTCGTGTTCGCCGACAAGCTGCTGCAAAGCGGCTTCCGGCTCGCAACGCGCGCTGGCATTTCGATCTGCATCGACGACATGTTGGTGCCGAAGGAAAAGCCGGGCCTGATCGAGCGTGCCGAGAAGGAAGTGAAAGAGATCGAGCAGCAGTACGTTTCGGGCTTGGTCACGTCCGGCGAGCGCTACAACAAGGTGGTCGACATCTGGGGCAAGACCGGCGACGAAGTCGGCAAGGTCATGATGAGCCAGCTGTCGAAGCAGAAGACCGTTGACCGCCACGGCAAGACCGTGGACCAGGAGTCGTTCAACTCCATCTACATGATGGCCGACTCGGGTGCGCGCGGTTCCGCCGCGCAGATTCGCCAGCTCGCTGGCATGCGCGGCCTGATGGCCAAGCCGGATGGCTCGATCATCGAGACGCCGATCACGGCGAACTTCCGTGAAGGCCTGAACGTTCTCCAATACTTCATTTCGACCCACGGCGCCCGCAAGGGCCTCGCCGACACGGCCCTGAAGACTGCTAACTCGGGCTACCTGACGCGCCGCCTGGTCGACGTGACGCAAGACCTGGTCGTGATCGAAGAAGACTGCGGCACGCAGAACGGGATGAACCAGCGTGCGCTGGTCGAAGGCGGCGAAGTGATCGATTCACTGCGCGACCGCATCCTCGGCCGCGTGACCGCCATCGAGGTGCTGCACCCCGAAACGCAAGAGCAACTGCTCGGTGCCGGTCAGATGCTCGACGAAGACGTGCTCGACGAGCTCGAAGCGGCGGGCGTGGACGAAGTGAAGGTTCGCACCGCGCTGACGTGCGCCACGCGCTTCGGCATCTGCGCGAAGTGCTATGGCCGCGACCTCGGCCGTGGTGGCCTGATCAACGTGGGCGAGGCGATCGGCGTGATCGCTGCGCAGTCGATCGGCGAGCCGGGCACACAGCTGACGATGCGCACCTTCCACATCGGTGGTGCGGCGTCGCGTGCGGCGGTGGCCTCGAGTGTCGATGCGAAGAGCGACGGCCGCGTCGGCTTCAATGCGACGATGCGCTACGTGACCAACGGCAAGGGCGAGCTGGTGGTGATTTCGCGCTCTGGCGAGATCATTGTGTCCGACCAGCACGGCCGCGAGCGCGAGCGCCACAAGGTGCCGTACGGCGCGCTCTTGAGCATCAGGATCGACCAGCAAGTCAAGGCCGGTACGGTTCTGGCCAACTGGGACCCGCTGACCCGCCCGGTAATCACCGAGTTCGCCGGCAAGGCGAAGTTCGAGAACGTCGAAGAGGGTCTGACGGTTGCGAAGCAACTCGACGAAGTGACGGGCTTGTCCACGCTTGTCGTGATCGACCCGAAGCGCCGTGGCGCAACCAAGGTCGTGCGCCCACAGGTCAAGTTGCTCGACGCTGGCGGCAACGAGGTGAAGATTCCCGGCACTGACCACTCGGTGACCATCGCGTTCCAGGTCGGCTCGCTGGTGCAGATCCGCGATGGGCAAGATCTGATGCCGGGCGAAGTGCTGGCGCGCATCCCGGTCGAAGGCCAGAAGACGCGCGACATCACGGGCGGCCTGCCGCGTGTGGCCGAGCTGTTCGAAGCCCGCACACCGAAAGACAAGGGCACGCTGGCAGAAATGACCGGTACCGTATCGTTCGGCAAGGAGACGAAAGGCAAGGTCCGCCTGCAGATCACCGACCCGGAAGGTGGCGTCTACGAAGAGCTGGTGCCCAAGGAAAAGAACATCGTGGTCCACGAGGGCCAGGTGGTCAACAAGGGCGAGTCGATCGTCGACGGGCCGGCCGACCCGCAGGACATCCTGCGCCTGCTGGGTATCGAGGAGCTGGCGCGTTACATCGTCGACGAGGTGCAGGACGTGTATCGCTTGCAGGGCGTGAAGATCAACGACAAGCACATCGAGGTGATCGTTCGCCAGATGCTGCGCCGCGTGCAGATCGTCAACCCGGGCGATACGAGCTACATCCTGGGCGAACAGGTCGAGCGCTCCGAACTGCTGGGCAAGAACGACAAGGCCATGGCCGAAGGCAAGCTGCCCGCCACGCACAGCGATGTGCTTCTGGGCATCACGAAGGCGTCGCTGTCGACCGACAGCTTCATCTCGGCGGCGTCGTTCCAGGAGACCACGCGCGTGCTCACCGAGGCTGCCATCATGGGCAAGCGCGACGAGTTGCGTGGCTTGAAGGAAAACGTCATCGTCGGCCGGCTCATCCCTGCCGGTACCGGCATGGCTTTCCACGATGCCCGCAAGGCCAAGGAAGCGATGGACGACGCTGAGCGCAAGGCCATCGTCATGCAGGAAGCCGAAGAGTTGGCGGCCGTGCAACTCGCACAGATCGACGCGGCGAGCGAGGCGGCGGCGGCAGCTGCTGCTGCTGCTGGCGGCGAGTAGACAAGACGCTTTGCATCGTGCAAGGGGCGGCCTGAGGGCCGCCCTTTTTTACGCCTGGCGCTGCTCATCCAGCTGCTCGGCCCAGACGGCAGGGGTCAAGATGTCCAGGCCCAGCAGGCGTGCGCGCTTCCCGAGTTTCAGGACCGCGCGGTCTCGACTGAGCAACCAGCGTGCGCCACACGCCAGAGCCAGGTCGATGAACATCTGGTCGTCGCGGTCGGTGCAGCGCAGGCGCAATGCAGCGCCGCTCAACGGGCGGGTCTCCATGGGGCAACACGTCTGGGCCCATCGTGTCCAGACCGTTGCTTCGCGAGCCCGCCAGGCGTTGAACGCGGGCCGCGCCAAGACATGTGCCAATTCAGTGCGCATGGCTTCGCTGGCGACCCAATGCAGCCGACCGGCATCCAGAAGATCATTCAGTCGCCCGCTGTCGGCGTCTCGAAAGAGCAACGCGTCCAGCACGACGTTGGTATCCAGAACGATGCGCAATGGCGGATCGAACGGCGTGATGGGTGAATTCAAACGGTTGACCTTGCAGGGTTTCTGGTCGGCGAATATAATCGAGGGCTTTTCAGCAGATTTTGCTGCGCTCTTTGACGGGCGGCCCACCGTTGTGATGTCTTGATGCCCGCTGCATCAGCATCAAGGTCAGGGTTGTTTCCCGGTTGCGAGTGCCGGCTTCGCGCTGTTGGATGCCAGTGACTTCAAACGGGAACAAGTTACCAATGCCTACCATCAACCAACTCGTGCGTCACGGTCGCCAGACCGAGATCACGAAGTCCAAGTCGCCTGCCCTGCAGGGCGGCCCCCAGCGCCGGGGAGTCTGCACTCGCGTGTACACCACGACGCCCAAGAAGCCGAACTCGGCGCTGCGCAAAGTGGCGAAAGTTCGTTTGACCAACGGGTTCGAGATCATCTCGTACATCGGTGGCGAGGGTCACAACCTGCAGGAACACAGCGTTGTGCTCGTGCGAGGCGGCCGCGTCAAAGACCTGCCGGGTGTGCGGTACCACATCGTGCGCGGCTCGCTCGACTTGCAAGGCGTGAAAGACCGCAAGCAGTCACGGTCTAAGTACGGCGCGAAACGTCCGAAGAAGGCTTAAGGGCCAACGGCCCGTTTAACGGGCACGGCCTCCGGCAAACAGCAAATTCGGCCTGAAGACCGAACAAGGTTTCGTCAAGTCATCCCGGCTTGCCGAGTAAGTTGGATGGCCTCATATCGGTTGTCTGCGGCGGGCGCGAAAGTGCCACGCCAACTGAAGCAAAAGGAAGAGAAATGCCTCGTCGTCGCGAAGTCCCCAAACGGGACATCCTCCCCGATCCGAAGTTCGGTTCGGTCGATCTGTCCAAGTTCATGAACGTCATCATGGAATCGGGCAAGAAGGCCATTGCGGAGCGCATCATTTACGGCGCGCTCGAGCAGGTCGAAAAGAAGTCGGGCAAAGAACCGCTTGAGATCTTCATCACCGCCTTGAACAACATCAAGCCGATGGTCGAAGTGAAGTCACGCCGCGTCGGCGGTGCGAACTACCAGGTTCCCGTGGAAGTTCGCCCCGTGCGCCGTGTGGCGCTTGCGATGCGCTGGCTGAAGGAGTCGGCCCGCAAGCGCGGTGAGAAGTCGATGGCCCAGCGCCTCGCCAACGAACTGCTCGAGGCCGTTGAAGGCCGCGGCGGCGCGATGAAGAAACGCGACGAAGTGCACCGGATGGCCGAGGCCAACAAGGCGTTTTCGCACTTCCGCTTCTAAGCTCGTTTCCCCATCCCGGCCGCTCATCGGGTTTACACGAACCCGCGAGCGGCTCGCGTTTTAGTAACGCACTTTTGGAGTGCCATCATGGCCCGCAAGACCCCCATCGAGCGCTATCGCAACATCGGCATCTCGGCTCACATCGACGCCGGCAAGACCACGACCACCGAGCGCATCCTGTTCTACACCGGTGTGAACCACAAGATCGGTGAAGTGCACGATGGCGCGGCCACCATGGACTGGATGGAGCAGGAGCAAGAGCGCGGCATCACGATCACGTCTGCCGCAACCACGTGCTTCTGGAAGGGCATGGACCTCGCTCAGGCCGAGCACCGCATCAACATCATCGACACCCCCGGGCACGTCGACTTCACGATTGAAGTCGAGCGTTCGATGCGCGTCCTCGACGGCGCATGCATGGTGTACTGCGCCGTGGGCGGCGTTCAGCCGCAGTCGGAAACCGTCTGGCGCCAGGCCAACAAGTACAAGGTGCCGCGCCTTGCGTTCGTCAACAAGATGGACCGTACCGGCGCTAACTTCTACAAGGTCTACGAGCAGATGAAGATTCGCCTGATGGCGAACCCGGTGCCCATCGTGATCCCCATTGGCGCGGAAGAAAACTTCGCCGGCGTGATCGACCTCATCAAGATGAAGGCGATCTTCTGGGACGATGCCTCGCAGGGCATGAAGTTCGACTACCGCGAGATTCCGGCCGAACTGTTGGAAGAGGCCAAGAAGTGGCGCGAAAACCTTCTTGAAGCGGCGGCTGAATCGAACGAGGAGATGATGAACAAGTACCTCGAGACGGGCGACCTGACCGAGGACGAGATCAAGCTTGCCATTCGCACGCGAACCATCGCAGCTGAGATCCAGCCCATGCTTTGCGGCAGTGCTTTCAAGAACAAGGGTGTGCAGCGCATGCTCGACGCTGTGATCGACTTCATGCCGTCTCCTCTCGACGTGCCGCCGGTCCCGGGCACCGATGATGACGACAAGCCGGTGGTTCGCCGCGCCGATGACAGCGAAAAATTCGCTGCGCTGGCGTTCAAGCTGATGACCGACCCGTATGTCGGCCAGTTGACGTTCGTGCGCGTCTATTCCGGCGTGCTGAAGTCGGGCGACTCGGTCTACAACCCGATCCGCGGCAAGAAAGAGCGCATCGGCCGAATCTTGCAGATGCATGCGAACCAGCGCGAAGAGATCAAGGAAATCCTGGCCGGCGACATCGCGGCCTGCGTGGGCCTGCGCGAAGTGACGACCGGCGAGACGCTGTGCGACCCGACGGCGATCATCACGCTCGAGAAGATGGTGTTCCCTGAACCCGTGATCTCGCAGGCTGTCGAGCCGAAGACCAAACCCGACCAGGAAAAGATGGGCATTGCCCTGGGCCGCCTGGCTCAGGAAGACCCTTCGTTCCGCGTCAAGACCGATGAAGAGTCGGGCCAGACCATCATCTCGGGCATGGGTGAGTTGCACCTGGAAATCATCGTCGACCGCATGAAGCGCGAGTTCGGTGTGGAGGCCAACGTAGGCAAGCCGCAGGTGGCCTACCGCGAGACGATTCGCAAGCCCGTGGCCGATATCGAAGGCAAGTTCGTGCGCCAGTCGGGCGGCAAGGGCCAGTACGGCCACGTCGTTCTCAAACTGGAGCCGCAAGAGCCGGGCAAGGGCTTCGAGTTTGTCGACGCGACCAAGGGTGGCGTGGTGCCCAAGGAATTCATTCCTGCAGTGCGCAAGGGCGTCGAAGAGTCGCTGCCGGCCGGCGTGCTGGCGGGCTACCCGGTGGTCGATGTGAAGGTCACCCTGACCTTCGGTTCGTACCACGAGGTCGACTCGAATGAGAATGCCTTCAAGATGGCCGCGTCGCTCGGTTTCAAGGACGGCTGCCGCAAGGCTTCTCCGGTGATTCTCGAGCCGATGATGGCCGTTGAAGTCGAGACGCCGGAAGACTACGCCGGCAGCGTGATGGGCGACCTGTCGTCACGCCGCGGCATGGTGCAAGGCATGGACGACATGCCCGGTGGCGGCAAGGTCATCAAGGCCGAAGTGCCGCTGTCGGAAATGTTCGGCTACTCGACCACGCTACGTTCCATGTCGCAGGGCCGCGCCACGTACACGATGGAGTTCAAGCACTACAGCGAAGCTCCGAAGAACGTGGCCGACGCGATCATCACGTCACGCGGCAAGTAAGTCACGCGCGTAAACGAGATACACAAGCCGGTCTTCGGTGGGGTCCCGTCAGCTGTCAGTGGCAGGCGGATTCAGGCCCCACCGGAAACCTAAAACCAACCACTGGCACTGCTCTTTATCAGGAGAATTTAAATGGCAAAAGGCAAATTCGAACGCACCAAGCCGCACGTCAACGTTGGCACGATTGGTCACGTCGACCACGGCAAGACCACGCTGACGGCGGCGATCACGACCGTGCTGAGCAAGCTGTACGGCGGTGAAGCCAAGGCGTACGACCAGATCGACGCAGCGCCCGAAGAGAAAGCGCGCGGCATCACCATCAACACCGCGCACGTCGAGTACGAGACCAAGAACCGGCACTACGCCCACGTCGACTGCCCCGGGCATGCCGACTACGTCAAGAACATGATCACCGGAGCCGCCCAGATGGACGGCGCCATTCTGGTCTGCTCCGCTGCCGACGGCCCCATGCCCCAGACCCGCGAGCACATCCTGCTCGCCCGCCAGGTCGGCGTGCCCTACATCATCGTCTTCCTCAACAAGTGCGACATGGTTGACGACGCCGAGTTGCTCGAACTCGTCGAGATGGAAGTGCGCGAGCTCCTCGACAAATACGACTTCCCCGGCGACACCACCCCCATCATCCACGGCAGCGCCAAGCTCGCCATGGAAGGCGACAAGGGTGAACTCGGCGAGCAAGCCATCCTCAAGCTCGCAGAAGCACTTGACACCTACATTCCCCAGCCCGAGCGCGCCATTGACGGCGCGTTCCTGATGCCCGTCGAAGACGTCTTCAGCATCTCCGGGCGCGGCACAGTTGTCACCGGCCGGATCGAGCGCGGCATCGTCAAGGTCGGCGAAGAAATCGAGATCGTCGGCATCACCGTCACACAAAAGACCACCTGCACCGGCGTCGAGATGTTCCGCAAGTTGCTCGACCAAGGGCAGGCCGGCGACAACGTCGGCATCCTGCTGCGCGGCACCAAGCGCGAAGACGTACAGCGCGGCCAGGTGCTGTGCAAGCCCGGCAGCGTCAAGCCCCACACCCACTTCACCGCCGAGATCTACGTCTTGAGCAAGGAAGAGGGCGGTCGTCACACGCCGTTCTTCAACAACTACCGTCCGCAGTTCTACTTCCGCACGACCGACGTGACCGGTGCGGTCGAGTTGCCCAAGGACAAGGAGATGGTCATGCCCGGCGACAACGTCAGCATCACCGTCAAGCTGATCAACCCCATCGCGATGGAAGAAGGCCTGCGCTTCGCCATCCGCGAGGGCGGCCGCACCGTGGGTGCGGGGGTGGTGGCCAAGATCATTGAATAAGGATTGAAGGGGCGTAGCTCAATTGGCAGAGCGCTGGTCTCCAAAACCAGAGGTTGGGGGTTCGATGCCCTCCGCCCCTGCCAGCAAACGGCTCTCGCAGCGAGCCTGAATCTGGCGTAGATGGCGGCTCGCAACTGCACCTTCCGGTGCTTGCGGGCTTCGCTGTCAGAAGTGAACCGATGAATACCATGGCGAATCCTCTACCTGTTGAAACAGTCTCCACTGGCGCTGACAAAGCCAAGCTTGCCGCTGCGGCTGTGCTTGTCGTGGCCGCCGTGGTGGTGTTCTACGTCCTCTTCAAGCAAGACCTCTGGTTGCGCGTTGTCGCGCTCATCGCGTTGATGGCCGCGGCGGTGGCGACTTTCTTTACTTCCGAGATGGGCAAGGAGTTGATCGCGTACGGCCGTGATTCGGTGCGCGAGGTTCGCAAGGTTGTCTGGCCGACGCGCAACGAGGCGCTGCAAATGACCGCGTATGTGTTCGCCTTCGTGTTCGTGATGGCGCTTTTTCTGTGGTTGACCGACAAGACCCTGGAATGGTTGTTCTACGACCTGATCCTGGGTTGGCGGCGTTGAGTCGCGTCGGGTACACGCTGAAGGACCACTGCAATGACTGAAGAACTCAATACCGCTGAAGTGACTGTCGCTACCGTGGCGCCAGCAACGAACAAGCGTTGGTACGTTGTGCACGCCTACTCCGGCATGGAAAAAGCTGTCGAACGCAACTTGCGCGAGCGCATCGACCGCTCGGAATTGCAAGACAAGTTCGGCCGCATCCTTGTTCCAATGGAAGAAGTGGTCGAACTGAAGAACGGCAAGAAGTCGGTCAGCGAGCGGCGCTTTTTCCCAGGCTACGTGCTGGTCGAGATGGAAATGGGCGACGACAGCTGGCACCTCGTGAAGCACACGAGCAAGGTGACGGGCTTCGTGGGCGGGGCAAAGAACCGCCCATCGCCGATCTCCGAGGCTGAAGTCCTCAAGATCGTTCACCAGATGCAGGAAGGCGTCGAGAAGCCGCGCCCGAAGGTGCAGTGGGTGGTGGGCGAACTGGTGCGCATCAAGGAAGGCCCGTTCACCGACTTCAACGGTGCCATCGAGGACGTGAACTACGACAAGTCGAAGGTCCGCGTCTCTGTCACGATCTTCGGCCGTGCGACGCCCGTGGAACTGGATTTCGCGCAGGTCGAAAAAGTTTAAGAGCCTGGTGGGGCTCGCTGGCCGTAAGGCGAGCGAATTCACCCGTCGCTGGCCGGTAACGAGACACCGGCCAAGAGGAGCCACGGTAACCAACCCATGGCGTTTGAACTCAACGACCCGCGCCTCGCGCAACGGTCGAACTGGAGAAGTTAAATGGCAAAGAAAATTGTCGGCTTGATCAAGCTGCAAGTCCCGGCGGGCAAGGCGAACCCCTCGCCCCCGATCGGCCCGGCCCTCGGCCAGCGCGGCCTGAATATCATGGAGTTCTGCAAGGCGTTCAATGCCCAGACCTCCGGCATGGAGCCCGGCCTCGTGCTGCCCGTGGTGATCACCGCGTTCGCGGACAAGTCGTTCACGTTCATCATGAAGAGCCCGCCCGCGTCGGTGCTCATCAAGAAGGCGCTCAAGCTCGACAAGGGCTCCGCCAAACCGCACACCGACAAGGTCGGAAAGCTCACCCGCACGCAGGTCGAAGACATCGCCAAGGTCAAGGTCAAGGACTTGACCGGCGCCGACCTCGATGCCGCTGTTCGCACCATTGCCGGCACCGCTCGCTCGATGGGCATCACCGTGGAAGGAGTGGTCTGATATGGCTGCCAAAACCAAACGCCAGAAGGCGACGGCCGGCAAGGTCGATACCAACAAGCTGTACCCGATCGACAACGCGCTGGCCATCGTCAAGGAATGCGCCACCGCGAAGTTCGATGAGTCCATCGACGTGGCCGTGCAGCTCGGCATCGACGCCAAGAAGTCCGACCAGGTGGTGCGTGGTGCCGTCGTGTTGCCCAATGGCACCGGCAAGACCAAGCGCGTGGCTGTGTTCGCGCAAGGCGCCAAGGCAGAAGAAGCCAAGGCCGCAGGCGCCGACATCGTCGGCATGGAAGACCTGGCCGAGCAGATCAAAGCCGGCAAGATGGACTTCGATGTGGTGATTGCTTCGCCGGACACGATGCGCGTTGTCGGCACGCTGGGCCAGATCCTCGGCCCGCGCGGCCTGATGCCGAACCCGAAGGTCGGCACGGTCACGCCCGACGTCGCGCAAGCCGTGCGCAACGCCAAGGCCGGCCAGGTGCAGTACCGTGTCGACAAGGCTGGCATCGTGCACGCGACTATTGGCCGCCGCTCCTTCGAGTCGGACAAGCTGATCGGTAACCTGCGTGCGCTGATCGAGGCGCTGAACAAGTCGAAGCCGGCGTCGAGCAAGGGCATCTACCTGCGCAAGGTCGCGCTGTCGTCGACCATGGGCGTGGGCGCCCGCGTCGAAATCGCATCGATCAACGCATCGGCTCTCGCAGCCTGACGTGAACAGAGCCGGCACGAGTCTGGTGCCGGTCAGAAGTTTGGTGGGCTGCTGCCGCGTCAAAGCGGAAGCAGGCCATCCAAGACCGCTGGTGTAGCCTTTGTGGCTGCTTAATGGAAGGCAGTGAGCGGCTTCGTCGCCGCGCACCGCAACAAGCCAGCGCAGATGGCGGTCCCGCTGAAAAGGAATCATGAGTTCCAGTTCGGAAGGTCGCTGAACCCAAGGGGTGTGTAGAGGCTGGAAACGGCCAAAGCACACATGATGTGAGGAGTAGACCTTGAGTCTCAACAAAAGCGAGAAGCAGACCGTGGTAGCGGATGTGGCAGCCCAGGTGGCGCGCTCACAAACGCTCGCGTTGGCGGAATATCGTGGCCTCACCGTGGCTCACCTCGACGTATTGCGCAAGCAAGCTCGTGAAAAGGGCGTGTACCTTCATGTACTGAAGAACACTCTGGCTCGCCGTGCTGTGGCTGGCACACCGTTCGAAGTGGCGTCGGAGAGCATGGTCGGCCCGCTGATCTACGGCTTTTCCGAAGATGCTGTCGCCGCGGCCAAAGTCATCTCTGACTTTGCCAAGGGCAACGACAAGCTGATCGTCAAGGCAGGCGCTTACGCCGGCAAGATACTGACTGCAGACGGCGTGAAGGCTTTGGCTTCCATCCCGACGAAGGAAGTGTTGCTGGCCCAGTTGCTCGGCCTGATGCAGTCACCGATCTCGCGCATGGCGCGTGTGTTGGCGGCCATCGCCGAGAAGCGTGCAGAGCCGGCCCCCGCGCCGATGGAAGCTGCTGCAGAGGCCCCCGCCGCTGCAGAGGCGCCGGTTGCGGAAGCACCGGTTGCAGACGCACCGGCTGCTGAAGCCGCTGCACCAGCTGCCTGACGATCAATCTTCGCAACATCTACTGAACTGGAAATCAAAATGGCATTCGATAAAGACGCATTTCTGACCGCCCTCGACAGCATGTCGGTCATGGACCTCAACGACCTGGTCAAGGCCATCGAAGAGAAATTCGGCGTGTCCGCCGCAGCCATGTCGGCCCCGGCCGGCGCTGGCGGTGGCGCTGCCGCTGCCGTGGTGGAAGAGCAGACCGAGTTCACCGTCACGCTGACCGACTTCGGCGCGAACAAGGTCTCGGTCATCAAGGCCGTGCGTGAACTGACGGGCCTGGGCCTGAAGGAAGCCAAGGACCTGGTCGACGGCACACCGAAGGCTGTGAAGGAAGCCGTGTCCAAGGCCGACGCCGATGCGGCCAAGAAGAAGCTCGAAGACGCCGGCGCCAAGGCAGAAATCAAGTAATTCGCCCTGTCGCGAGGGGCTGGGAGCCGGTTTCGGCGCCCAGCCTTTTGCGCTTTCAAGGGCTCGTTTGCGAGCTTGTCGCGAATAGCCTTTTGAAACCACCTGAAAGCATCAACCTCGACAATCGAGGGTTCTTTCAAGTGATTTCAGCAGCTCTCTGTTCCGACTGCAGAGAGCGGGTTCGGTCGGGCTCCGGTGCAACGCCGGGGTTGTCCGCCAGCGGTTGGTAGTGGCCAACCACCGAACCTCGAATGGCTTTGCGGCCGGGTGTTAACCACCGCGCAAGGCCCGAACGACAGTCGTTGACGGGAGCGAAGCCTAGGCCAGGCCAAGCTCCCTGAGACGGAGTGGAAACGACTTATGGCGCAGCATGCAACCCCCTACAGCTACACCGAACGCAAGCGGATTCGCAAGAGCTTCGGCAAGCGTGAGAGTGTTCTCAAAGTTCCCTATCTGCTGACGATGCAGAAAGAGTCGTACGTTGCCTTCCTCCAGAAGGACACGCCGCCGCAAAAGCGCAAGCCCGAGGGGCTGCAAGCGGCCTTCTTGTCCGCCTTCCCGATCGTGTCGCACAACGGGTTCGTGGAGATGAAGTTCATCGAGTTCAACATGGCCAAGCCCGCG
>Ga0209724_1000998_pt1 | contig 26628 bp, 25 predicted proteins | sample grotaG_FD_184143 | JGI IMG/M metagenome (GOLD analysis project Ga0209724, IMG submission 184143) | Glacier valley bacterial and archeal communities from Borup Fiord, Nunavut, Canada, to study Microbial Dark Matter (Phase II) -... | ecosystem: Environmental > Aquatic > Freshwater > Ice > Glacier ...
GCGGTGGTGGGCGTGCAGCCGTTCGGTGGTGAGGGGCTGAGCGGCACCGGGCCGAAGGCGGGTGGGCCTCACTACCTGTATCGGTTTTGCGCGGAGCAGTGCGTGACGATCAACACGGCGGCGGCGGGCGGGAACGCCGCGCTGCTGACGGGAGCGCATTGAGGGGTGCGACGGCCGGAAGTCGCAAAAGGGGTCCGCATCGCCCCCCGATGCTGCCGACCTCGTCGCGATTTCGGCGCCCGCCCGTCGGGGTCGGGTCTGCCCTACGCATGCACCCGGCGGCCGATGCGGTTCAACGCAGGCCGAAGTAGCCTGCGAGGAACAGCACGATGACGACCAAACCGACAAGCCAGATCATTCGATTCATGGTTTCGCTCCTTTGGAAATCCGTCTCTTCGAGGCGCTTCGCACCGGCCCGCACATTCGGTATTTCGGCCAGTGTTGGCGTTCACCGCGCAGTCTTGTTGACTGAACATTCATTACTTTAGGTTCACGCGCGAGCACAGCACGTAGGACCAAGGCGCGCTCACCCGTGGGGCAGGCGCGCGTGGGCTGGAGGCTGGATGTGCACTTGGGAGTTTGGCAGTGGCGCCGGCAATTCAGGCACCTCGGGGCGCTCGCTGGAAGGCCGGCAGACGAGCCGCCGAGTTCGGCTCAGGCCGCCAGCGTCGACAGCGACAGGTCGGAGCCCAGCAACGCTTTCAGTTCGTCGCCCGACAGAACCTCGCGCTCCAGCAGTCGCGTGGCCAGCGCATTGAGCTGTTCTCGGTGGGTCCGCAACAGTCGGTGGCAAGTTGCCTGGCTTTTCTCGAGCAGCAACCGGGCTTCCTTCAGTACGGCCGCCTGAATGTCCGGCCCCAGCAGTTCTTTGGGAACGCCGGCCACGCTCAGAAGGCCGAATGCTTCAGAGAATCCGAGCGAGCCCACCATGTTGATGGCAAGCTCGGACGCCCGTTTCAGGTCGTCCGACGCGCCCGAAGAGACACTGCCGAACACCAGCAATTCCGCTTCGCGGCCGGCCAGTGTCATTGCCAGCCGGCTCGCGAGTTCGGCCTGCTTGTAGAGCGGATCCTCGGTCTCGCGGGTGATGTAGGTGACGCCGAGCGCCTTGCCCCGCGGCTCGATGGTGACGCGCTCGACCATGCCAGCCTTCAACCAGTGGCCGACGAGGGCGTGCCCCGACTCGTGATACGCCAAACGCCTGCGTGTGTCTTCGGTCAGCAGGTTCTTGATGGAAGAAACCTCGCCGCCCAACTGGTGTGTTTCGATGGCGCGCAGGAAGTATTCGGCGCCCACGTGTTCGGCCTGCGCCTCCGCCGCCGTGGAGGCGGCCTTGTTCACGAGGTTGGCGATGTCGGCGGGTGACATGCCGGCCGTCATTCGCGCCAGCGCCCCGGTGTCCGCGCTGCCGTCACTCGCCACCTTGCCGACGTAAAGGTCGAACAGCCGCTGGCGCTCCGGCAGCGTCGGCAGGCCCAGGCGAACCAGCATGTCGAATCGGCCCGGTCGCCGCATGGCCTCGTCGATGTTGTCCTCGTGGTTGGTTGCCGCCACGACGACCACGTTGTCCAGCGCTTCGAACCCGTCCATTTCGACCAGCACGCGGTTGATGATGCGGTTCAATTCCGACTCGGCGCCGCCGCCCTCGCCGCGCGTTCGCTTGCCGATGCCATCGATCTCGTCGATGAAGAGCACACACGGGGCGCTCTTGCGCGCCAGCTTGAACAGCTCCTTGACCTTGCTCACACCGGCGCCGTAGAACATTGCAGTGAAGTAGGACCCGTCGACCGAGATGAAGTTGGCCTTGCTCTCGCCCGCCAACGCCCTGGCCAGCAGGGTCTTGCCCGTGCCGGGCGGGCCGACGAGCAGCACCCCTCGGGGGGCCGCAGCGCCCAGCTTGGCGTAGCGCGCCGGGTCGTGCATGAATGCCTTGACACGGTTGAGCGCCGCCTTGGCCTCGTCATTGCCGACGACATCGGCGAACTGCGTCTCGGGGCGTGTCGACAGTTTGGACGCGGCGCCGCCCACACCGGCCTGCAATTTCGCGCCGACGAACAGCGCGCCTACCAGCGTCGCGACCAGCAGCAACGGCGACAGCAGGCTGTTGACGATGTCCAGCAAGCGATGACTGGCCGTGCGCGGGTCGACATCCACGCTCACCAAGGTAAAGCCTGCCTCCAGGCTTCTGTCGCCGAGCTGATCGAGGATGGTGCCGGCGCAACCGTTCGCCGTACACCCAGGGACTGTCGAACTGACCTTCTCTCCGGTCCTGAGGGTGTACAAGATCAGCCCCGGTTGGCCATGGGCCAACCCGACAACCGACAGGTTCCGGGCCTCGAGCGCCGTTCTGAATTCCGAGACGTTGCGTTGACGCGCAAGCCAGTCGTCGGCGCCCCGTTCCAACTGCAAAGCCTCGGGGCTCTTGCGTGCATCGGCTTCTCGCATGGCCAGCCCGTTGAGGGCCATGACGGCAAATACCAGAGACGTCACGATCACCACCGCAACCCAAATGCGCGGGTTGGCGCGGGCATGTTTGAAAAATCGAGCCCACGAATTCATTGGATTCCCTCAGCAGAGAGATCGCAAGCAACAAGGCAGGCGACGAATCCCTCGATGTCACGATACCAAGGCGGTTGGCCAAGGTAGCGAAGAGAAGCGGGTCTCGAGCCCTGCTGTTCGAGCAATGACGTGCGCAGAGCACCACCGAGTAGAGTCGCCTCACCCCGATCTCAGCCCACCGCCACCGCCATGACCCGACTGCAGTCCGAACTGCACCGCCTGTACCTCGCTCGATCACAGGCTGACAGTCAAGACGACGCGCAGGCATCGCCTTTGATCGACCCTTCGGGCCGCGTGCGTGCGATGGTGATGACGCTGACGCGCCCGCCAAGCTGGGAGCTTCTCTCCAAAGTCTGGCGCGGCGCGCAGGCCGATCTGGCATTGCCGGCGCCAGCCATCGCGGTCTCCGGTGTCGATGGCCTCCAGCTGTGGTTCTCGCTCGCAGAGCCCGTCGCGGCCGCGCGGGCGCGTGCGTTTCTCGACGCCTTGCGTGCGCGCTTTCTGCCCGACGTCGACGCGCGTCGAGTCGAGCTGATGCCCGCTGCCGATGTGTCGGCCTTGCAACCGCCGCAGCATGCCGCGCTGGTGCCGGCGCTGCACGAGCCGACCGGGAACTGGTCTGCGTTCGTGGCGGCCGATCTGGCCCCGGTATTCGCCGACACGCCGTGGCTCGACATTGCGCCAAGCGAAGAAGGTCAGGCCACCTTGCTGCGCGGCCTGAGCACGATGACGCCCGCCGTGTTCGAGGCCGCGTTGAAGCAACTCGGGGTTGGCGCCGATTCGCCCCTCTCGCAACTGACGCGGCAACCGGCCCCACAACCGCACGCGGGCAGTAATGCGGCCGACGAAGACCCGAAGCGCTTTCTGCTTCGGGTCATGAACGACGACTCGGCGCCATTGGCTCTTCGGATCGAAGCGGCCAAGGCGCTGCTGCAGCATTCGAACGGCCACCGGCCGCCGTCGAGCAACTGACCTTGCGCCAGCGCTGGTGCGCCGCGCCGTCCCAGGCCACGGGCAACTGGTTTCGCGCTTGCAGGTAGTGGTGGGTGAACACGTCGAGGTAGGCCGCCAGCGTCTGCGCGGCGGCGTGTTCGCCGGCCAGGTGCAGGCATTGCGCGGCGACCTCGCTGGTGCAGAAGTGGTCGTCGCGGTTCGAGCGGCGCAGCTTGTAGTGCGACGCCTCGGCGGGTTGCAGGCTGAGCACCGGCAGGGCGCTCAGGCAGGGGCTTCGCGAGAACATCTTGCGCGCCTCGGCCCAGGTGCCGTCGAGCAGGATGAACAGCGGGCGCCTTGGGGGCAGGTCGCCCGCTGCCGGGCCCACGCGGGCAGCGCCGCCCGCGCCGCCCGCGTTGCTCACGGTGTCGGCCGGCAGTACGGTATGCACCGCGCGCCCAGGCGCCGCGTACTCGCCCGGGAACACCACATGCGCTTGCCATTGCGGGTCGCCCAGCAAGCGCAGCAGCGCGGGGTCGGCGGCGGTGCGCGACCAGCCGAAGGCGAACGTGTCGGCCACCACATCGGCCACCAACCAGCCGGTGTTGCTGGGCTTGAGCGGCTCGATGTCGGCCATCAGCAGGCACACGCCGGCGCGCGTGGGCGTTGCGGGGCGCAGCGAGCACAGGCAGTGGCTGGGTACCAGCCGGCAGCCCTCGCAGCGCTCGCGCTTGAAGCCGCCCCGCGCGAGAAACGGTTTGGTGCTGAGCGCGAGCCGCGCGGCGCGCAGGCGGGAAACGGCGTGGGGCATGCGGGGATTGTCGGGCGCGCCTCGCCCGCACCGGCGCGGGCGCGTCGGGCGGCACCCACCCCGCGCAACCGCGCTCACTGCGCAGCACCGCGCGACAATGGCGTGAACCTCCCGGATGCCTTGTGCGTGGGCATCTTCGACGTCCCCGATTGAACTTTCCGACTGATCCTCCCGACCGATCTTCATGAGAACCGACCCATGGACACACTCGCATTCATCGGCGGCGGCAACATGGCCAGCGCCATCATCGGCGGGCTCGTTGCGAGCGGCCGGCCGGGCGCGTCCATCGTGGTCGTCGAGCCTTTCGAGGCCCAGCGTGCCAAGCTCGCGGCCGACTTCGGTGTGCGCACCTTCGCATCGGGCGAGGCCACGCTGGTTGGGGCCGCGCTCGTGGTCTGGGCCGTGAAGCCGCAGCTCTTCACGCAAGCAGCCGCGCCTTGCGCCGCGCATGTGGCGGGGGCGTTGCACTTGAGCGTGATGGCCGGCATTCGCAGCAGCGCGATCGCGCGAGCCACCGGCAGCGAGCGCGTGGTGCGCGCCATGCCGAACACACCCGCGCTCATCGGCCAGGGCATCGCCGGTTTGTTCGCACGCTCCGGCGTCAGCGCCGCCGAGCGCGCGCAGGTCGAGGCCGTGCTCGCACCCACCGGGCAGGTGCTGTGGGTGGCGCGCGAACAAGACCTCGACGCCGTCACCGCGCTGTCGGGCTCGGGCCCGGCGTATGTGTTCTATGTCGTCGAAGCCATGGTGCAGGCCGCACTCGACATGGGCCTGTCCGAGGCGCAGGGCAAGCAGCTGGCGCTGGCCACGTTCGCCGGCTCGACCGCACTCGCGCAGGCCTCGAGCGATGCGCCTGCGCTGCTGCGCGAGCGCGTCACCTCGAAGGGCGGCACCACGCATGCGGCCATCAGCGTGCTCGACGCCAGCGGCGTGAAGGCCGCGTTCGTTGCCGCCATGCGCGCGGCCGAGCAGCGCGCACGCGAACTGGGCGACGAGTTCGGCTGAACTCGCAGCCCACGCGGCGCGGCTGCGTCGCCCGTGTGACCGGCGCGGCCGCGTCGCTCGTGTCGGCGGCGGACGACCTCTTGGCCGATGCCGCCTGCGCGTCGTCCCATGCCCAACCCGCATGGCCGAACGACATGACTTTCGGCATTGGCGCGCCTACAGTGGCGGCCCATGCAGGCCCCGCGCCACGAGCGCGGCGGTCGGTGCATGCCACTCATCCACAAGAGACAACCATGAGCCACCTCTCCTACGTCAGCCAGAAGGGCGATACCGCCTGGGACACCTACCTCTCTCAAGTCGACCGCGTTCTGCCCTACCTCGGCCACCTCGCGCGCTGGTCGGAAACGCTGAAGCGGCCGAAGCGCGCGCTGATCGTCGACGTGCCCATCGAGCTCGACAACGGTGACGTGGCGCACTTCGAGGGCTACCGTGTTCAGCACAACCTCTCGCGCGGCCCGGGCAAGGGGGGCGTGCGCTTCCACCCCGACGTGACGCTCGAAGAAGTGATGGCGCTGGCGGCCTGGATGACCGTGAAATGTGCCGCCGTGAACCTGCCGTACGGCGGCGCGAAGGGCGGCATCCGCGTCGACCCGAAGGCGCTGTCGCTGAAGGAGCTGGAGCGCATGACGCGCCGCTACACCAGCGAGATCGGAATCATCATCGGGCCGCAGCGCGACATCCCCGCGCCGGACGTGAACACCAACGGCCAGATCATGGCCTGGATGATGGACACGTACTCGATGAACACCGGCACCACCGCCACCGGCGTGGTCACCGGCAAGCCGCTGCACCTGGGTGGCTCGCTCGGGCGCGTCAAGGCCACGGGACGCGGCGTGTTCGTCACCGGCCGTGAAGCCGCGCGGCGCATCGGCTTGGACCTGAACGGCGCGCGCGTCGCCGTGCAGGGCATGGGCAACGTCGGCGGCTCGGCAGCCGAACTGTTCGTGCAGGCGGGCGCCAAGCTCGTGGCCGTGCAAGACCACACCGGCACGCTCGTGAACCCGGCCGGCTTCGACATTGCCGACACCATGGACGTGCTCAAGCGCGACGGGGGCATCGGCCAGTACCAAGCCGCCGAGCGCATCGACAACGAAGCGTTCTGGAGCGTGGACTGCGACATCCTGATCCCCGCCGCGCTCGAATCGCAGATCACCGCCGCGCGCGCGAACCGCATCAAGGCGAAGCTGGTTCTCGAAGGCGCGAACGGCCCGACCCTGCCCGATGCCGACGACGTGCTCAGCGAGCGCGGCGTGCTCGTCGTGCCCGACGTGATCTGCAACGCCGGCGGCGTGACCGTGAGCTACTTCGAGTGGGTGCAGGACTTCAGCAGCTTCTTCTGGAGCGAAGACGAGATCAACCTGCGGCTCGACAAGATCATGGTCGACGCGCTGAAGAAGATCTGGGACACCGCCGACCGCCACAAAATCAGCCTGCGCACCGCCACCTTCGCGGTGGCGTGCGAGCGCATCCTGACGGCGCGCGAGGAGCGCGGGCTGTACCCGTGAACCCGTGAACCCGGGGCCGCGCGATCGCGTGATCGCGTGATCGCGCAATGTCAGGGCTGCGCTGCCACGCTCACTCTTCGAGCAGCGAGCGCAGCATCCAGGCCGTCTGCTCATGCACCGTGAGGCGCTGCGTCAGCAGGTCGGCGGTGGGTTCGTCGCCGGCCTTGTCGGCCAGCGGGAACATGCCGCGTGCGGTGCGCGCCACGGCCTCGTGGCCCTCGACGAGGATGCGCACCATCTCGAGCGCCTTCGGCGGCGTGGCCGGCGCGTCCTTGATCGACGCCAGCGCGCTGAACTGCGCATACGAGCCCGGCGCCGGAAACCCGAGCGAGCGAATGCGCTCGGCCACCGGGTCGACCGCATTCCACAGCTCGGTGTACTGGCCCATGAACATCAGGTGCAGGGTGTTGAACATCGGCCCGGTCACGTTCCAGTGGAAGTTGTGGGTCGTGAGGTAAAGCGTGTAGGTGTCGGCAAGCAGGTGGCTGAGGCCGGCCGCGATGGCGCTGCGGTCTTTCTCGCTGATGCCGATGTTGATGTTCGCGCCGCGCGCCGGGGTGGCCGCGCTGGGCTTGGTTGCGATCTTCTTTGCCATTCGATGAGTCCTTGGTAAACAGGTTGATGCTTCAGGCCAAATCGTAGCGGTCGAGGCTCATCACCTTGACCCACGCGGCCACGAAGTCGCGTCCGAAGATGATTTGTGCATCGCTTGATGCATACACCTCGGCGAGTGATCGAAGCTGCGCATTCGAGCCGAAGACCAGGTCGACGACCGTGCCTGTTGCCTTCGCCGCGCCGGTGGCGAGGTCACGGCCTTCGAGCGCGCCCGGGGCTGTTGCCGAGCGCTGCCACACCGTGTTCATGTCGAGCAGGTTCAAGAAGAAGTCGTTCGTCAGCGCGTCGGCCCGCTTCGTGAAGTTGCCGTGGCCGCCGTTCACGCCCAGGGCGCGCAGGCCGCCGATCAAGACCGTCATCTCCGGGGCGGTCAAGGTCAGCAGGTTTGCGCGGTCGATCAGCAACTCCGCCGCAGCAGACTCATGCCCAGGCTTGATGTAGTTGCGAAAGCCATCGGCCACCGGCTCCAGCACGGCGAACGAGTGCACGTCGGTCTGGTCCTGGCGTGCATCGGTGCGGCCCGGCGCGAACGGCACCTCGATCTCGACACCGGCGTTCTTCGCCGCCGCCTCGACCGCTGCACTGCCGCCCAGAACGATCAAGTCGGCGAGCGAGACCTGCTTGCCGCCCGACTGCGCGGCGTTGAAGTCGGCCTGGATCGCCTCCAACACCGCCAGCACGGTGGCCAGCTCGGCGGGCTGGTTCACGGCCCAGTCCTTCTGCGGCGCCAGGCGAACGCGCGCACCGTTGGCGCCGCCGCGCTTGTCGCTGCCACGGAACGTGGACGCCGACGCCCACGCCGTCGTGACGAGCTGCGAGACGCCGAGGCCGGAGGCGAGCAGCTTTGTCTTGAGGGCTGCGATGTCGTGCGCATCGACGAGCGGGTGGTCCACCGTGGGCACCGGGTCTTGCCAGATCAGCACCTCTTTCGGCACGAGTTTGCCGAGGTAGCGCACACGCGGGCCCATGTCGCGGTGCGTGAGCTTGAACCAGGCGCGCGCGAACGCGTCAGCGAACTCGGCCGGGTTCGCCATGAAATGCCGCGAGATCTTCTCGTAGGCGGGGTCCATGCGCATCGCCATGTCGGCGGTCGACATCATCGGTGCGTGGCGCTGGGTCGGGTCGTGCGCATCGGGCACGGTACCGGCGCCGGCGTCGCCCTTCGGCTTCCACTGGTGCGCGCCGGCGGGGCTCTTCGTCAGCTCCCATTCGTAGCCGAACAGGGTCTCGAAGTAGCCGTTGTCCCACTGGATCGGGTTGGGCGTCCAGGCGCCTTCCAGGCCGCTGGTGATGGCGTGCGCACCCGCGCCGCTGTTGTAGCTGTTCGCCCAACCCAGGCCCTGCGCTTCGATGCCCGCGCTTTCTGGTTCGACGCCGACATACTGCCCCGGCTCGCCCGCGCCGTGCGTCTTGCCGAAGGTGTGGCCGCCGGCGGTGAGCGCCACGGTCTCTTCGTCGTTCATCGCCATGCGGGCGAAGGTCTCGCGGATGTCGCGTGCCGAGCCCAGCGGGTCGGGCTGGCCTTCCGGGCCCTCGGGGTTCACGTAGATCAGGCCCATCGTCGTGGCGCCGAAGGGGCTGGCGAGCTCGCGGTCGCCGCTGTAGCGCTGGTCGGTGCCCATCCACTGGGTTTCAGTGCCCCAGTTGATGTATTCCTCGGGCTCCCAGATGTCCGGCCGGCCGCCGCCGAACCCGAAGGTCTTGAAGCCCATCGAGTCGAGCGCCACGTTGCCGGCCAGCACGAACAGGTCGGCCCACGAGAGCTTCTGGCCGTACTTCTGCTTGACCGGCCACAGCAGGCGGCGCGCCTTGTCGAGGTTGCCGTTGTCGGGCCAGCTGTTGAGCGGCGCGAAGCGCTGCGAACCGGAGCCCGCACCACCGCGGCCATCGGCAGTGCGGTAGGTGCCGGCGGCATGCCACGTCATGCGGATGAAGAACGGGCCGTAGTGGCCGTAGTCGGCCGGCCACCAGGGCTGCGAATCGGTCATCAGGGCCGTCAGGTCGGCGACCACGGCGTCCAGGTCGAGGGTCTTGAAAGCCTCGGCGTAGTCGAACGCTTCGCCCATCGGGCTGGACAGTGCGGAGTGCTGGTGCAGGCTGTTCAGGTTCAGCTGGTTCGGCCACCACTGCGAGTTCGTCGTGGCCTTGGGTCGGGGCGTGCTGCCGCCGAAGGGGCACTTGGCTTCGTCTGACATGGTTCGCTCCTTTTGCTTGGGTGTCTTGCGTCGACCGGCAACCGGAGTCTATGGAAAATAAATAGTGAAAGCCAATTGAAGCCACCTATTCGATAGATAGACGCAATTTGATCCGGCGCCGACGAAGGCCGGTGCGCGCCCTACGACAGCCGCTTCAGGCCCGGCAGTTCGCACGCATAGACGGCGTTGCGCAGCGCGGCGATGGCCTCGTAGCGGGTGAACGTGCGCCGCCACGCCAGCACCACGCGGCGCGTGGGCACGGGCTTGGCGAAGGGGATGTAGGTGATGTCGCGCTGCGGCTCCTTCGGCACGCTCAGGCGCGGCACGACCGTGACCCCCATGCCTGAGGCGACCATGTACTTGATGGTCTCGAGCGACGAGCCTTCGAAGCTCTTGCGAATGCCTTCGGCGTTGCTCGAAAACCGCGCGTACTCGGGGCACACCTCGAGCACGTGGTCGCGAAAGCAGTGGCCGGTGCCGAGCAGCAGCATGGTCTCGGCCTTCAGCTCTTCGGCGGTGATGATCTTGCGTTTGGCCAACGGGTGCAGCTTGGGAACGGCGGCCATGAAGGGCTCGTCGTAGAGCGGTGCGATGGCCAGGCCCGTGTCGGGGAAGGGCTCGGCCATGATGGCGCAGTCGAGCTCGCCCAGGCGCAGCATTTCCAGCAGCTTGGCGGTGAAGTTTTCCTGCAGGATCAGCGGCATCTGCGGCACCAGGTCGATGGCACGGCGCACCAGGTCGGGCAGCAGGTACGGGCCGATGGTGTAGATCACCCCCATGCGCAGCGGGCCCGACACCGGGTCTTTGCCGCGCTTGGCGATCTCCTTGATCGCGGCGGCCTGCTCGATCACCTGCTGTGCCTGGCGCACGATCTCTTCGCCCAGCGGCGTGACGCTGACCTCGTTCGTGCCGCGCTCGAAGATCTTCACATCGAGCTCTTCTTCGAGCTTCTTGATCGACACGCTCAGCGTGGGCTGCGATACGAAGCAGGCCTCGGCCGCGCGCCCGAAATGGCGCTCGCGGGCCACGGCCACGATGTAGCGGAGTTCGGTCAATGTCATGGCGCTGATTCTCGGGGCGGGTGCCTGGCAGCGTCTATCCGGGGCAGCGCTGACCAAGCCGTCGCACTGGCACTGCCTGGACTGTATCGAGCGTCGCGGCAGGCGGCACCCGCCGCTCAGGGCAAAGTGGGAGATCGTCGTTCGAGCACCACCGACGACTGCCCGGGCGCGCCTTTGCCGCGCCGACTTGCGCCTGAAGCGATCAAATGCAAACCGGCATCACGCCTTCAGATAGCCGGCTCGCGTGCCCAGCCAGCGGGCCACGTGCGCGTCGGCGACTTGCGGGTGGCTGGCGAGCAACGCCAGTGCAGCGGCGCGCGCCTGGTGCACCAGCGCTTCGTCGAGCAGCAGGTCGGCGAAGCGCAGCAGCGGGGCGCCCGACTGCCGCGCACCCATGAACTCGCCGGGGCCACGAATCTCGAGGTCGCGCCGCGCAATCTCGAAGCCGTCGCCGGTTTCCAGCATCGCCTTCAGGCGCGCCTTGGCAGTGATCGACAACGGCGCGGTGTACAGCAGAACGCACACGCTGGCCGCTGCGCCACGGCCTACGCGCCCACGCAACTGGTGCAGCTGCGACAGGCCGAAGCGTTCGGCGTGCTCGATGACCATGAGCGACGCATTCGGCACGTCCACGCCGACCTCGATCACGGTGGTCGCCACCAGCACGCCCATCTCGCCCGCAGCGAACAGCGCCATCGCGGCGGCCTTGTCGGCGGCCGTCATGCGGCCGTGCAGCAGGCCCACCGTGTGGCCCGGCAGGGCCGCGCACAACTGGGCGTGGGTCTCGGTGGCGTTGCGCAGGTCGAGCGCCTCCGACTCCTCGATCAGCGGGCACACCCAGTAGATCTGCCGGCGCTGCGCCACCTCGTCGCGAATGCGGGCGATGACGGCGTCGCGCTTCGAGTCGGCGAAGAGCTTGGTGACGACCGGCGTGCGGCCCGGCGGCAGCTCGTCGATGGTACTCACGTCGAGATCGGCGAACAACGTCATCGCCAGCGTGCGGGGGATCGGTGTGGCGCTCATCATCAGCGTGTGCGGCTCGATGCCGTTGGCGGCGAGCTCCGCGCCGTCATTGGACTTCGAGCCAAGCTTGGCTGCGTCAATGGACTGCGAGCGAAGTTTCGCTCGCAGGGCCAGCCGCTGCTGCACCCCGAAGCGGTGCTGCTCGTCGATGATCGCCAGGCCCAGCCGCGCGAACTGCACCTGGTCTTGAATGACGGCGTGCGTGCCCACCACCAGCGCGGCCTCGCCCGACGCCACTTGCTCCAGCATCTTCTTCCGGCCCTTGCCTTTGCGGCTGCCGCTGAGCCACGCGACCGTGATGCCCAGCGGCGCCAGCCATCCGACCAGCTTGCGCAGGTGCTGCTCGGCCAGGATCTCGGTCGGCGCCATCAGCGCGCACTGCCAGCCCTGCTGCATGGCGATGGCAGCCGCGAGTGCGGCCACCACCGTCTTGCCCGAGCCCACGTCGCCCTGCAGCAAGCGGTGCATGGGCACCGCGCGTTGCAGGTCGTGCGCGATCTCGCTGCCCACGCGGCGCTGTGCCTCGGTCAGCGTAAACGGCAGCGCGGCGAGCAGCCTTTCTTGCAAACCCCCGGGCGTGAGCGCGAACGGCGGTGCGCGCTGCAGTTCGCGCTCGCGCTTGGCCTGCAGTTGCGACAACTGCTGCGCCAGCAGTTCCTCGAACTTCAGGCGCTGCCACGCCGGGTGGCTGCGGTCTTCGAGCGCGGCCAGGCTCACGCTCGGCGGCGGGTGGTGCAGGAAGTTCAGCGCCTCGCGCAGCGGCACCATACCCGCCGGCACGGTGCCCGGCGGGAGCAGCTCCGACAAGTCGGCGCGGGCCAGCCCCGCCGCCACGGCCTTGCGCAGGTAGGCCTGCGGCAGCTGTGCGCTCGTCGGGTACACCGGCGTGAGAGACGTGGGCAGCGGCGTGTCGGCCGCCACCGCCTTGACGACCGGGTGCACCATCTCCAGCCCGAAGAAGCCGCCGCGTGCCTCGCCCCGCGCGCGCACGCGCTGGCCCACCGCCAGCGCCTTCTGCTGCGAGGGGTAGAAGTTCAGGAAGCGCAGGACGAGGTCGCTGTCGTTGCCGCCGCCAGCGTCGTCATGCAGGTGCACCACCAGCTGCCGGCGCGAACGCACCTGCACCTCGCAGGCGCCGACCACGCCTTCGACCTGCGCCTGCTGGCCGTCGCGGAGTGCGGCGATCGGTGTGATACGGGTTTCGTCTTCGTATCGCATCGGCAGGTGCAACGCGAGGTCGATCGACCTCACCAGGCCGAGCTTGTCCATTGCCTTCTGGGGCGCTGATTTGGGCGCGGCCGGCACAGCCGTGCCGGGGGCGGTTTCTGGGGCGGCCATGGCGCGATTCTCGGGGCTGGCTCGGGTGTGCCGGGCGTTGGCCTGGCGCGCGCCGTCCTCGGGCCGGGCGTGACTTCTTTCCGCGCGCCGTGGCATCGGGGCGGCGTGTTGTGAAGGCGTACATCTGTTACGCCGAGGCACATGGGAAGTACTCGCCGATGCGGCCACACTCGATCCGCTCACTTACCCCGCACACCCACCCATCACACCGCCCGACCCATGAACCCGTTCCTGCGTTTCACCGCCTGCCTGCTCGTGATCTTCGTCGTCAGCGCTGCCGCTGCACTGGCCTGGGACCAGGGCGATCGCGTGGCCGCGCAGCAGTCTGTGCAGCCAACCACCGCCTCCATGCAGTCGGCGCAGACCGGCCGCTGAGCGCGCCGCACAGTCGCGCGCAACACCGGCCAACGGCCAACGGCCAACTGCCACCAGGCCGGGCGCGCGGTGCATGGAACAATGCGGGCCCTGCGGCTCCTGCCGAATCGACCTCGCGCTGCCGCTCGTGATGGACCGCCCCCAACGCCCCGATCACCCCTACACCCTGAGCGATTTCGACTTCGCGCTGCCGCCGGAGCTGATCGCCCAGCACCCCACGCCGGAGCGCAGCGGCTCGCGCCTGCTCGATGGCCGCAGTGGGCTGCCCATCGACCGCCAGTTCCGCGACCTGCCCGCGCTGCTGCGCGCCGGCGACCTGCTGGTGTTCAACGACACGCGCGTCATCAAGGCGCGCCTGCTCGGCGCCAAGGCCAGCGGCGGGGCAGTGGAGGCGCTGGTCGAGCGCGTGCTGCCGAACCACGAGGTGCTGATGCACCTGCGCGCCAGCAAGTCGCCCCGGGCCGGCAGCCGCGTGCGCTTTGCCGACGCGTTCGACGCCGAGGTGCTGGGCCGCGCCGGGCCCGAGGGTTCGCTGTTCCACCTGCGTTTTCCGGCCGAGCCGCTGGCCCTGCTCGAACGCCACGGCCACGTACCGCTGCCGCCCTACATCACGCACACCGACAGCGCCGACGACGAGCGCCGCTACCAGACGGTGTTTGCCGCCAACCCCGGGGCCGTGGCCGCTCCGACCGCCGCGCTGCACTTCGACGAACCCGTGCTGGCCGACCTGCACGCGCGCGGCATCGCCACGGCGAACGTGACGCTGCACGTGGGCGCCGGCACATTTCAGCCGATGCGCACCGAGGTTTTGTCCGAGCACCGCATGCACAGCGAATGGTTCGACGTGAGCGAGACGACAGTGCAGGCGATCACGCGCACCCTAGCGGCGGGCGGGCGCATCGTGGCGGTCGGCACGACCACGCTGCGCGCGCTGGAGTCGGCAGCCCTCGGGGGTGAACTGCAAGCCGGTAGCCGCGACACCGACATCTTCATCACGCCGGGCTTCGGCTTTCGCGTCGTCGACGTACTGGTCACCAATTTCCACCTTCCCAAGAGCACGCTGCTGGTGCTGGTGAGCGCGTTCGCCGGCCACGCGCACATCCGCGCGCTGTACGCCCATGCGATTGCGCAGCGCTACCGCTTCTTCAGCTATGGTGATGCGATGCTGCTCGCAAGACAATCCAGCCCATGCTGACGTTCGATGTTCTGAAGACCGAAGGCCATGCACGGCGCGGCCGCCTGACGCTCAACCACGGCGTGGTCGAGACGCCCGTGTTCATGCCGGTGGGCACCTACGGCACGGTGAAGGGCGTGATGCCGTCGTCGCTGGAAGCCATGGGCGCGCAGATCATCCTGGGCAACACCTTCCACCTGTGGCTGCGGCCGGGCGTGGAGGTGTTGCAGCAGTTCGGCGGGCTGCACCGCTTCGAGGCCTGGACCAAGCCGATCCTGACCGACAGCGGCGGCTTCCAGGTGTGGTCGCTCGGCGAAATGCGCAAGATCAGCGAAGAGGGCGTCAGATTCGCCTCGCCCGTCAACGGCGACAAGCTGTTCCTGACGCCCGAGGTGAGCATGCAGGTGCAGCGCGTGCTGAACAGCGACATCGTGATGCAGTTCGACGAGTGCACGCCGTACGAAACCAAGGGCCACATCACCACCGAGCGCGAGGCGCGCGCGTCGATGGAGTTGAGCTTGCGCTGGGCACAGCGCTGCCGCGCCGAGTTCGAGCGCCTGGAGAACCCGAACGCGCTGTTCGGCATCGTGCAAGGCGGCATGTTCGAGAACCTGCGCCAGGAATCGCTCGACGCACTCGTGGCGATGGACCTGCCCGGCTATGCCATCGGCGGCGTCAGCGTGGGCGAGCCGAAGGAGTTGATGCGCAGCATCGTGGCGCACACGCCGCACCGCCTGCCTGCGCCCAAGCCGCGCTACCTGATGGGCGTGGGCACACCCGAAGACCTGATCGACGGCGTGACCGGCGGCGTCGACATGTTCGACTGCGTCATGCCCACGCGCAACGCGCGCAATGGGCACCTGTTCACCCGCTTCGGCGACCTGAAGATCCGCAACGCGCGCCACAAGACCGATGAGCGGCCCATCGACGTGACGTGCACGTGCACCACTTGTCGGGGCGCCGATGCCTCCGGAGGCGGCTTCTCGCGCGCCTACCTGCACCACCTGGACCGCTGTGGTGAAATGCTTGGCCCGATGCTCGCGAGCGTGCACAACCTGCACTACTACGTGAACCTGATGCGCGAGGTGCGCGAGGCGCTGGAAGCCGGCACGTTTGCGGCATTCGCGGCGCAGTTCGCGGCCGACCGCGCAAGGGGCGTCGGATGAGTCCGAGGGCCTGGGCCCACCGCCTGCTCGGGCCCCAGGCCGAGCAGGTGATGCGCCGCCCGGCCGGCTTCCTGTTGCGCGCGCTGCGGGGCTTTCGCGCCAACCAGGGCCTGCTGCTGTCGGGCGCGGTCGCGTACTACGCGCTGCTGTCCATCGTGCCGCTGTTGATCCTGATGGTGATCGCGCTGTCGCACATCACCGACCAGGCCGTGCTGCTGCAAACGCTGCAGCGCTACCTCGAGTGGCTGCTGCCAGGCCAGGCGCGTGCCATCGTCGGCGAGTTGGGCAACTTCCTGAACCACCGCGACCTGATGGGCGGCGTGCTGCTGGTCACGATGCTGTTCTTCAGCTCGCTCGCGTTCACGGTGCTGGAGAGCGCGATGTGCGTGATCTTCCTGCACCGTGCGCAGGTGCGCCGCCGCCATGCGCTGGTGTCGGCGGTGATGCCTTACCTCTACATCCTGTCGCTCGGCGTCGGCATGCTGCTCGCCACGCTGGTGGCCGGCAGCTTGCAGGCCATCGGGCAGGAGAGGGTCGAGTTCCTGGGGCGCACGTGGTCGCTCGGCGGGGTGTCGGGCGTGCTGCTGTACCTGCTCGGGCTGCTCGGCGAGATCCTGATGTTGACCTCGGTGTACCTCGTCATGCCCATCGGTCGCCTGCGCATGTCCCACGCGCTGCTCGGCGGCGTGACCGCTGCGCTGCTGTGGGAGCTGACGCGCCACGCGCTGGTCTGGTACTTCGCGACGCTCTCGCAGGTGAGTGTGGTGTACGGTTCGCTCACTACCGCCATCGTCGTGCTGTTGAGCCTGGAGATCGCGGCGACCTTGCTGCTGTTCGGCGCGCAGGTGATTTCGGAGTACGAGCGGCTGGTGCAGGTGCCGCTGGGCGCGCGCGCGGGCTGATGTGTGGCGCCCGCCGAGTGCGGTCAGGTCGCGGCCGTGTTCTTGCGCAACCAGTCGGCGAAGGCCGGTTCGCTCAGGTGGCCTGCGGCGAGTTCGAGAATGGTCAGCACACAGTCCACATCGGTGGCAGTCAACGCGAAACCGTTGAGCGCCAGGAACAGTTCCACCGCGACGAACGCCGTGCGCTTGTTGCCGTCCACGAACGCGTGGTTGCGCGCCAAGCCAAAGCCGTAGGCGGCAGCCAACGCAGCCGCGTCGGGCTCGCCGTAGGCTGCCAGTTGTTGGGGCCGCGTCAGCGCCGATTCGAGCAAGCCCAGATCGCGCAACCCCGCAGCACCGCCGTGTTCGGCAAGTTGCTCATCGTGGACCGCTCGAATGACGGTGGGGTCGATCCAGACCCAGGGTGCGTTTGCCGCACTCACTTCGCCAGCTCGCGCAATACGTTGCGGCGCTTGCGCATGATGGCTCGTGCTGCAGTCATCTGGCCCTCGAACACGGGGTCGTGCGGCGTCAGGCGCACGCCATCCGGAGTGTCGATCACATGCAGCGTGTCGCCCTTGCTCAGCTTCAGGCGGGCGAGCACTTCCTTGGGCAGGATCACGCCGATGGAGTTGCCGATCTGGGTGAGTTTGAGGGCGTGCATGGTGTTGGCTTTGAAGTTATAACGTTCGTTATATTAACCTGCACGCCGGCCCGCCGCAAGCGCCGTTGCCGGCACCGCTCACCAGAACGCCCAGCGCTGCGTTTGCAACACCCACACCCCGAGCACCCCGTTCGTCACCGCGTGCGCAATGATCGGCACCCACAGCTTGCCGGTGCGCACATAGAGCCATGCATAGGCGAGGCCAGCGATGATGGCGGCGAGCCACAGCGTGTGCGCGAGCATGAACACGAACGTCGACAGCACGACGGCCTTCAAACCCACCTGCTGCGGCGCGACCGACTCGAACTGCGGGCTTTGCACCCAGCGCATCAGGAACGAGCGCCAGAACAGTTCCTCCATCACCGGCACCAGCAGCGAGGCGCCGATCCAGCGCACTGCGATCAACGGCCACAGCAACTGGCCGTTCGCGTCTTTCGGCACGAAGCCGGCGCTGGGCTCGCCCAGGCGCATCCACGGCGCGTCGAGGTTGATCCACAGGCCGAAGACGACCAGGCCGACGGCAACCGCCAGCGCCGCCTCGGCCAGGGTCGGCAACGTCTGCGACACCAGTTCGCCGTACTCGCGCCAGAACCACGCCAGCAGGCCGCCGACGACCAGCACCGTCACGCCGTACAACCAGCGCGGGTCGATGCCCCACGAGCCGTCCTCGGGCACAGCGCCGCGTATCGCGAGCAGCACCATGAATGCAGCGAAAGGAACGACGCGCGCCAGCGCAGCGCGGCTCAGGGGCAAGGCCATTGGCAAGTCTCCTCGGTTGATCGGGTCGATTGTCCGGGTCGGTTGTTCGGGGGCTCGTGGCGTCAGGAGGCGAGCAGTTGCCCGACCCGCTCGCGCAAGGCGGCCGGCGTCACGCTGGCAGGCGGCACGGCGCTGCCCGCGACCAGCGCAACGCGGCTGAACAGCCCGCGCCGGAACGGCTTGCTCATCGCCGCACCGCCGGCGCGCGAAAAGTACGAGCCCCACAGGTTCTGCAACGCGAGCGGCACCACCGGCACCGGGTTGCTGTCGATCAGCTTCATCACGCCGCCCTTGAACTCGCCGAGCTGGCCGTCGCGCGTGATGCCGCCTTCGGGGAAGATGCACAGCAGTTCGCCGTCAGCCAGCACCGCCCGCGCCTGCGCGAAGGCCTGCTCGTAGGTGGCCGGGTTCTCGCGCTGCGGCGCAATCGGGATCGCCTTGCACAGCTTGAAGAACCAGCCGAGGACGGGCATCTTGAAGATGTTGTGGTCCATGATGAAGCGAATCGGCCGTGGGCTCGCCGCCATCAGCAGCACCGCGTCGATGAAGCTCACATGGTTGCACACCAGCAGCGCCGCACCGGTGGTCGGAATGTGTTCGTCGCCGCGCACCTCGAAGCGGTAGATCACCCGCGTGAGCATGAACGCGACGAAGCGCATCAGGTACTCGGGCACCAGCATGAAGATGTAGAACGCGACCACCGCATTGAGCAAGCCGGTGATCAGGAACACCTGCGGAATGGTGAAGTGCGCCGCCAGCAGCGCGCCGACGATCAGCGAGCTGACGATCATGAACAGCGCGTTAAGGATGTTGTTCGCCGCGATGATTCGGGCGCGGTGGCTCGGCTGCGAGCGCAGCTGAATCAGCGCGTACATCGGCACGCTGTACAGGCCCGCGAACAGCGACAGCAGCGCCAAGTCGACTATGACGCGCCAGTGCGCGGGCATGCCGATGAAAGCACTCACCGACAGGCCGTCGGCCGGCGCCAGGCCGCGCGAGGCGAAGTACAGGTCGATGGCAAAGGCGCTCATGCCGATGGCGCCGAGCGGCACCAGGCCGATCTCGACGTGGCGCTTGCTGAGCATCTCGCAGAGCAGCGAGCCGGTGCCGATGCCGACCGAGAACACCACCAGTAGCAGCGAGGCCACGTGCTCGTCGCCGTGCAGAACTTCTTTCGCGAACGCCGGGAACAGCGACAGGAACACCGCGCCGAAGAACCACATCCACGAGATGCCGAGCAGCGAGCGGAACACCACGATGTTCTGGCGCGCCAGCTGCAGGTTGCGCCACGTCTCGGTAATGGGGTTCCAGTTGATGCGCAGCGCCGGGTCGGTGGAAGGCGACGCCGGCACCGACTGCGCCGTGAAGCGCCCGAGCAGCGCCACCGCCACGCAACCGAACGCCACGTAGTGCCGGCCGACCTCGGGGATGGCCACCAGCAGCCCGCCCGCCACTTGCCCGAGCAGAATGGCCACGAACGTGCCCATCTCGACCATGCCGTTGCCGCCGGTCAGTTCGCGCTCGTTCAGGTGTTGCGGCAGGTAGGCGAACTTCACCGGGCCGAAGATGGTGGAGTGGATGCCCATCAGGAACACGCAGGCCAGCAGCACGATCACGTTGCTGGTCCAGAAGCCGAACGCCGCGATCAGCATGATGCCGATCTCTAGGTTCTTGACGAAGCGGATCACGCGCGTCTTGTCGTACTTGTCGGTCGCCTGGCCGGCGGTGGCCGAGAACAGCAGAAACGGCAGGATGAATAATGCGCCGATCACCAGGCCCGCCATCTGCGGCGACAGCCAATCGACCTGCAACTGGTACGTCACCATCACGGTGAACGCGAACTTGAACAGGTTGTCGTTGCCGGCACCGAGGAACTGGGTCCAGAAGAAGGGCGCGAAGCGGCGCTGTTTCAACAAGGCGAACTGGTTCGGGTGGCCTGTGTCGCTGTCGCTCATGAGTGGCTCTGTTGTCGCTTGGGTGCTGCTGTGGGGGTCATGGGGCGTGTCATGAGGGGTGTGCCGGTCAACGGATGACCTGCACTGGCGCACCCAAACCGCTGCGATTCAACCACGAGAAGACCGAATCGACCGTGACGGTTTCAATGCGATCCGAGAAGCGTTTCTCGTTCGGGTGGTCGTCGAAGGCGATGTTCGCCGCCGTGGCCCGCGCGCCGAGGCGCTTCAGCGCCGAGATGTGCAGTGTGGTCGGCGTGTAGCCCTGGAGCTTGAGCCAGGCCTGCGCACGCTCGCGCGTGGCAGCAGCAGGGTCTTGCGTCATCGCCAGCGTTTCCAGTGCCCACTGGTTCGACTGCTGGTACGTCAGCGACCAGGGGTACGCGACCATGTTGTAGGCCGGCGTGTTGAGCTGCGCCACGCGGGCGTTGTCGCGCAGGGCCGGCAGCAGCTTCTGCTGCACCTCGGGCGTGGGCACGACCACGGCGGCCTCGTAGTCGTACAGGTCGTCGAGGAAGAACTCGGCCAGCCCTTGCCGATAGATCGACCCGTTCGCGGTGCCGCACTGGTTCAGCTTGTGCACCACGCGCCAGAGCTTGCCTTCGCGGTACGCGAAGCCGAGGTGCGAGTAGCGCAGGCCGTACTCCGAGAGGTTCTGGCCGGCACGCGCCAAGACCACGACTTGCGCGCCGCTGTCGTCGAGCCTGGCTGCCGTGTGTTCGGCAAGCGTCATGGAGCGCTGGATCGAACTCACGGTGGGCGGCTTGTTCTCGCAACTGCGCCCGGCGTGCGCGGTGGCGCTGAACACAACAGCAGCGGCGACCGCGATGCTGCGAAGACTGCCGACGGTGCCCATCGACAGGCCGCTCATCGCGTCACCCGCTCGTTGTAAAGCAGCGCCGTGCCCACGGCGTTCGGGATGAAGGCGATTGCCCCACCGGCCGCCGACAGCACCCAGCCCGTGCTCAGCACCGTGCACACCACCGCTGTGCCGGCCGCGAGCGACAACGCACCGGCCGCCTGCCCGCTGACACGCAGCGTGGCGCGGGCGCCGTCGGAGGCGCGCTCCAGCACCCACACCGCGCCGCCCGCCGAGGCCTCGACCGCAACGACCGTGAGCACGGCGCCGGCCGACAGCGCCATCACCGGTGCGGCGACCGACACAGCGATCGGCAAGGCCGACAGCGCGCTCAATTCGGACACGGCCGACTGCGCATGCGCGGCGCCCAGCGGTGCCACCAGCAGGGCGGCGAGCAGCGTGCTGGTCACGCGGCGAATCAAGGGGTTGGTTCTCATCGCATGGCTCCTTCGGGGTTGAACTTCGGGGTTGGAGAACTGGGTTGGAACAGCGGGATCACTCGGCCACGCCGCGCTGAATGCGCTGCTGCATCAGCACGCCTTCATGCGCGTCGCGCAGCGTCTTGGCGAGCGTGAACACGGTCGAGATCAGGAACAGCCAGCTCACGCCGAGGAAGGCCTTGTAGGTCGGGTTCACATCCATGCGCCACAGGCCCCAGGCAGTGAGCGCCATCGCCAGCGCGAAGCCGCCCCACACGACCAGGCCCCACATCGGCGTGTCCGGCGTTTGAGTCACACGGCGGGCCTCGTTGTCACGCACGAACTTGGCGAGTGCGAACGCGGTGGACAGGCAGAACATGTAGCCCATGACCATGAACGCGCGATCCAGGTCGGCGCCGGGCAGGTAGGCCAGGCCCACACCGCACAGCGAGGCGGCCAAGCCGAACGAGACCCACACCTGGAGCTTCCAGGCCTTGGTGTCGGTACGGGTGGGGGTGGCGTGCATGTTCGTTTCCTTCGCGGTGGTTGAGGTCAGTGAAGCGATGCTCGGCGAGCGGCGGCGGGGTATCAATCACCCGGAGGAGGGTCGCAAGCGACTGGCCCTCAGGTATCGTCTGGCAATACTTCCGGGGCCTTCATGAGCACCACCCATGACCTGATCACCGCGCTCAAGGCCGAGCTGAAGGCGTCCGGCATCACCTATGCCGAGCTGGCGCGCCACCTCGGCATGGCCGAGTCGAGCATTAAGCGCATCTTCGCCAAGGGCGATATGCCGCTCTCACGCATCGACGAGGTGCTGCGCGTGCTGAAAATGGACTTCGCCGAACTCGCGCGCAAGGTGGCCGACGCGCAGCCGCTGCGCCACGAGCTGACGATGGCGCAAGAGGCGGCCGTCGTCGCCGACCGCAAGCTGATGCTGCTGGCCATCTGCTGCGTGAGCCTGTGGACCTTCGAGCAGATGGTGGCCACGTACCGCATCACCGAAGCCGAATGCGTGCGCCTGCTGGTGCGGCTCGACAAGCTCGGCATCATCGAGCTGCGGCCGCTGAACCGCTACCGGCTGAACATCGCCAAAGGCTTCCGCTGGCGGCCGCAGGGGCCGGTGATGGCCTTCTTCCGCGAGCACGTGATCGAGGACTACTACAGCGGCGGCTTCGACGAGGTCGGCGAGACGCTGATGCTGGTGCACGGCCAGGTCAGCACGGCGCAGGCGGCGTCGTTCGTCGAGCGGCTGCAGCGCGTCGGCGCTGACTTCGCGACCCAGCACCTGGCCGACCAGAAGCTCAAGCCCGACGAGAAGCGCGCCTACACGCTGGTGGTGGGCATGCGCTCGTGGCTGTTCTCGGCCTTCAGGGACCTGAAGCGCGAACCCTGAGCAGCACCTCGTCGGTGTGCTCGCCAAGGGACGGCGCGCGGTGGGTGATGGCTCCCGGCGTCAGGCTCAGCTTGGGCACGATGCCGGGCACGTCGAGCGCGAGGCCTTCTGCCGTGGTGATGCGCTCGAGCATGCCGCGCGCGCGGTAGTGCGGGTCTTCGGCGATGTCCTGCGCGGTGTAGATGCGGCCGGCCGGCACGTTGGCCACGTTCAGCGCTTCGAGTACCTCGACCACGTTGCGCGGCTGCGTCCACGCGCCGATGGCGGCGTCGATCTCGGCCACGCGCGCCACGCGGCCGGCGTTGCCGGCCAGGGCCACATCGGCGCCGAGGTCGTCGCGGCCGATCGCGTGCATCAGGCGCTTGAAGATCGAGTCGCCGTTGCCCGCCACCAGCACCCTGCCGTCGGCGCACGGGTAGGCGTTGCTCGGGGCGATGCCGGGCAAGGCCGAGCCAGCCGGCTCACGCACCGCGCCGAACGCGCTGTACTCGGGCAGCAGGCTCTCCATGCAGTTGAAGACGGCCTCGTACAGCGCCACGTCGATCACCTGCCCGCGCCCCTTCGGCGCCTCGGCACTGACGCTCGCGTGGCGATGCTGCAAGGCCATCAGGATGCCGATCACGCCGTGCAGCGAGGCGAGCGTGTCGCCGATGCTCACGCCCACCCGCACCGGCACGCGGCCGGGCTCGGCGGTGAGGTGGCGCAGGCCGCCCATCGCCTCGGCCACCACGCCGAAGCCCGGCCGGTCCTTGTAGGGCCCGGTCTGGCCGTAGCCGCTGATGCGCAGCATCACCAGGCCCGGGTTCGCGGCGCTGAGAACGTCGTAACCCAGGCCCCAGGCCTCCATCACGCCGGGCTTGAAGTTCTCGACCAGCACGTCGGCCTGAGCGATCAGCTCGCGCACGATGTCGCGAGACGCGGCGTCTTTCAGGTCGAGCGCCACGCTCAGCTTGTTGCGTGACTGCACCTGCCACCACACGCTGGTGCCGTCGTGCAGCAATCGCCACTGGCGCAGCGGGTCGCCCCTTTCGGGCGGCTCGATCTTGACGACTTCGGCGCCGAAGTCGGCCAACGTCTTTGCGGCGAAGGGGCCCGCAATCAGCTGGCCAAGCTCGACCACTTTGAGGCCGGCCAGCGGGCCGGTGCGGGCAGCGGTTGGCGGCACTCGGGTCTCCACGGGCGTCAGGCGGTGCGCTGTTCGAGCAGGTAGTTCGCGCCGTCGTACTGCCCCAGCACCTCGGTCAGCCAGGGCAGCACGGTGAGCAACTCGTCGTGCAGCGTGAACGGCGGGTTGATGACGAACATGCCGCTGCCGGCCAGGCCGAAGCCCTGGCTGTCGGGCTGTTGCACCGTGAGCCGCGCATGCAGCCAGCCCTTGGGCGCGAGCGCCTCCAGGCGCTTGGGCAGCTGCGCGGCCTCTAACTTGTTGACCTGCGGGTACCAGACCACGTACACGCCGTCCGGGAAGCGCGCAATGGCCTCGCGCAGCGACGCGATCGCGCGGCCGTAGTCACCCCGGCCTTCGTACGACGGGTCCATCAGCACCACGGCGCGCTTGGTCGATGGCGGTACCTGGCCCTTGAGGCCGTCGAAGCCGTCCTTGTCGTACACCTCGGCGCCCTTCAACTCGCCGATGTAGGACGCGAGGATGCGGTGGTCGGTCGGGTGCAGCTCAAAGAGGCGCAACTGGTCTTGGGCGCGCAGCAGCATCTGCGCGAAGGCGGGCGAGCCGGGGTATTGCTCGAGCATGCCGTCGGGGTTGAACTGGCGCACGAGCTGCATGTAGTCGGCGGCCAACGCGGGCAGGTCATCGCGCTCCCACAGCTTCAACACGCCCTGCTCGAACTCGCCCTTCTTCAACGCAAAGCGCCCTTCGAGCGAGTAGCCGCCCGCGCCGGCGTGGGTGTCGATCACGCGGTAGGGCTTGTCCTTCAGGTTCATGTAGCGCAGCACGGCCACGAGAGTGATGTGCTTCAGCACATCGGCATGGTTGCCGGCGTGGAAGGCGTGTCGGTAGGCGAGCATGGCGGGGCCTTCGGAATCAGGGTTGCGACTGTATCGCCTTCGCTGTCGCCTCTTTGCTCGCACACCTCAATGTCGAAGGGCCTGCAGCGGCAGGTTTGCTGCGCCTCGCCTACGATGAATGTCGATTCATTTCCGGTGCATGCGCATGACCACCTTGTTCGACCCCATCCACGTCGGCAGCATCACGGCCGCCAACCGCATCTTCATGGCCCCGCTCACGCGTGACCGCGCCGGCCCAGGCCAGGTGCCCACGGCGCTGATGGCCACCTACTACGCGCAGCGCGCGAGCGCCGGCTTGATCGTCAGCGAGGCCACGCAGATCAGCGCCGAAGCCCAGGGTTACCTCGACACACCGGGCATCTACAACGCCGAGCAAGTGGCCGCGTGGCGCCGCATCACCGAGGCCGTGCATGCAGCCGGTGGGCGCATCTTGTGCCAGCTGTGGCACGTCGGGCGCATCTCGCATTCGTCGCTGCTGCCGAACGGGCAGCCGCCGGTGTCCAGCACCGCGCGCCGCGCCGAAGGCGCGAAGACCTTCACGGCAAAGGGCTTCGAAGACGTGTCCACGCCGCGTGCGTTGCGCCTCGACGAGCTTCCGCGCGTCGTCAGCGACTACCGCCACGCCGCGCGCTGCGCCATCGACGCCGGCTTCGACGGCGTCGAGGTGCACGGTGCGAACGGCTACCTGCTCGACCAGTTCATGCGCAGCAGCATCAACGACCGGACCGATGCCTACGGCGGCAGCATCGAGAACCGCGCGCGCTTGCTGCTCGAGGTGGTGAACGCCATCGCAAGCGAGATCGGCGCGGGCCGCACCGGGTTGCGCCTGTCGCCGGTGAACCCGGGCAATTCGGCCGGGCAAGACGCCGATGCGCAAGCGCTCTACGGCTACGTGGTGGCGCAACTCGCGCCGTTGAAGCTGGCGTTCCTGCATGTGATCGAAGGCGCCACCGGCGGTGCGCGCGACGTGGCCCCGTTCGACTACGCCGCGCTGCGCAGTAGCTTCAAGCAAGGCAACGAACCCGGCGCATGGGTCGTGAACAACGGCTATACGCGCGCCATGGCGCTGGACGTGGTCGCCTCGGGGATGGCCGACGCGGTGGCGTTCGGCAAGGCCTTCATCAGCAACCCCGACCTGGTGCAGCGCCTGCGCGACGATGCGCCGCTCGCGCCTCTGGTGCGCGAGACGCTGTACGGCGGCGGGGCAGAGGGCTATACGGACTACCCGGCGTTGCAGACGACGGAAGCCTGAAGTTTGGGTGGGGCCAGGCCGCGCTGCGAATACCTCTCACCCTCGACGGGGGCCACGAGACGTGGCCCGGCTCAGCGCGCCTTGCGCCGGGCCGGCGCTTCGCTGCGAACGCGTCGGCCGCTGGGCCTGGAAGGCCAGTGCGGTGGCAAAGGCGGCATCGGCGAACGACAACGTTGCGGCAAAGTCGGCATCGGCCAGCGCGCGCACCGCATCGTGGCTTCTGTAGATGTCGGCGAACGGCAGCCCGACCTTGCCCGTATCTACCAGGCCCATGAACGACAGTTCGTCCACTTCCAGCGACCGGCCCGGGTCGTCCAGCGTCAGGCCGGCGGCCTGCCGCAACTCGCGCAGCAATGCGGCGCCCATTGCTACGGCGGCTTTCGAGCCTGGCCGGTGGATCCGCGATTGGGCGAGCGTGAAAGCCTCGTCGGTGGCGGTGCCCACGTTGCCCAGCATCGAGGTCGCGAAGGATTGCAACTGCCGCGCCAGCGTGGTGACCAGCTGGGCCCGACGCGCTTTGCAGCGGGTGCGGCTTTCGCTCGCCGGGCGCGCGCGGGCGGAGGACGCGCCGACCTCTTCAGGCCGCCGGTTCCCTCGCCTTCGCAGCGGCGCTCGAGGCTTCGCGCACCCGCCGTCGCAGGATCTTGCCGATGTTTGACTT